>ENA-UPTF01000553-UPTF01000553.1-marine-metagenome-genome-assembly--contig:-NODE-553-length-25779-cov-5.114621_pt1 | contig 25779 bp, 22 predicted proteins | sample MGYA00238166_ERZ767019 | MGnify/ENA primary metagenome ERZ767019 (study PRJEB28930, sample SAMN06266391) | marine metagenome | isolation source: Sea water from 250 m depth | place: Atlantic Ocean | study... | reverse complement strand
TGTTTCGTCGGCGGTGTCTTCGGCCGGGGTGTCTTCGTCGGCGTCGGGTGTTTCGTCGGCGGTGTCTTCGGCCGGGGCTTCCTCCGGCTCCTCGCCGTCGCGCGCGCGCTGCCAGGCGTCGACGGCGGTCCGCCACTCAGCCTCCGCTTCGGCGACCGACTCCGCACCACCCCCGCTGTCCTGGGCGCGCTTCAGGGCCGCGGCCGCCTCGTCCTTAGCCTTGACGGCCTTAGCCAGGTTCCGCTCGGCGGCCCTGACGGCTTCAGCAGCCTCGGTCCGGCGGTTGAAGAGCAGGAGGGCCTTCTGGGTGTCGTCGTCGATCTTGACCATGGCCCCATGATCGCCGGTTCTGAGCCGACTCGCACCCCCGCCACGCGAAACTGTTCCGCAGGCGGTCAGAGCAGTGGCCTCACCTCAGCGCCGAAGGCGGCCAGCTGGTCGAGGTACTCCTCTAGGGTTCGGCCGCGGAACTTGAGGTGGAAGGCGTTGGCTCCCGTTTCCCGGTCGGCTCGGAGTTCCTCGGCGATCCGCTCCGGAGAGCCGGTCAACCAGGCCGGCGGCAGGTCATCCGGAGGGTCGCCGATGTAGGCCCATCCGGGCATAATCCCGATGTCGAACCGGGCGTCGCCGCGTTCGGCCTCCTCGGCTGACCGGCGGATGGTGTCGATGATCTCCGGGTACTGGTCACGCGATGCGCCCATCGGGATGTAGCCGTCTCCCCGGCGTCCGGTCCGCTGCCAGGCGGCCTTCCCGGCGCCACCGACCCAGATGGGCAGGTCACCACTCGGCGGCCCGGGAGACACCCCGACGTCTGTATAGGAGAAGTGGTCCCCCCGGTAGCTGATGTAGCGGTCGGCATAAGCGCCACGGACAGCGTCGATGCACTCGTCGAGGATCCGGCCCCGACGGTGGAAGTCCACGCCGAGCGCCTCGAACTCGGCCTCCACGTGGCCGGCCCCGACGCCGAGAATCACTCGGTCGTCGGTCAGGTGGGCCAGGGTGCCGAAGGTGCTGGCCGTCAGGAGGGGGTGGCGGTAGGCGGCGACCCACACCACCGATAGGAGGTGGATGGACCGAGTCTGGGCGCCTAGCCAGGCCAGGGTGGCCACTGGGTCGTACCAGGTGGTCCGCATGTGGGCTGCGTAATCGTTGTCGGGGACGGCCACGTGGTCGCACACCCCCACGAAGTCCAGGCCGGCCTCCTCGGCGGCCCGGGCCACCCGGGCCAGGTCCTCGGGGGTGGCGTCGTCCTCCCACGGATCGGCCAACGTGCGGGTCAGGGTCTGGATCGGCAGTTGGATGCCGTAGAACGCCTCACCCTCGGGAACCAGGCTGGCCATGTCGTCCTCTCCAGTCAGCCGGCGGCCAGAAGGGTGCGGGCCCGGCGGGCCACCGGCTCGTCGACCATTTCGCCACGAACCGAGATCGCCGCATCGCCACGGGCCACGGCTTCCCGGTAGGCGGCGTCCACCTCGCGGGCCCAGGCCAACTCCGCCTCGGTGGGTCGGAAGGCCTCGTCGGCCAGGGGCACCTGGGCCGGATGGATACACAACTTCCCGGCGAACCCGAGGGCTCGGGCCTCGGCGGCCTCGCGTCGGAAGCGATCGTCGTCGGCGAAGTCGGCCACCACCATGTCGACGGCCTGGACGTCGCCGAGCCGGGCCGCCTGTCCGATCTGAGCCCGGGCGGTGGCTACCTCGGTGTTGCCAGACGTACGGACCCCGCCCAGATCGGCCACGTAGTCCTCCGCCCCGAAGTAGCACCATCGGACCCGGGGGTGGGTGGTGATCGTGCGGGCATCGACCACGCCGGCCACCGTCTCCAGGCCGGCGACGATGGCCAGGTCGTGGTGCCCGGCACCGTCCAGGGCGACCGACACAGCGTCGACAGCAGCCGCCGACTCCAGCTTGGGGACGGCCACCCCGGTCAGTCCGGGTGGCAGGCCCTCCAGGACGTCGTCGGCAAAGTGCCCAGTGTCGGGAGCGTTCACCCGGACGAACAGCCGCACCTGTTTGACCAGCGACGGCGCCACCTGGTGGGCCACCGCCCGGGCTTCGGCCTTGCGGTCGGGCGGAACGGCGTCCTCAAGGTCAATGACGGCCGCGCTGGGCGATGTTCGGGGCAGCTTGGCCAGGACGTCAGCCCGAATTCCCGGAGCGAACAGCAGGCTTCTCATGGTGAAGTCGTCTCCGCCGGAAGGCATGGTGCCGACGCTACCGACCACCGGCTCGTCGATCCGGATCAGGGCGGGAGGAGGCTGAGGACGAATCAGGCGCCGGCCAAGTCCCGGGCGATGGAGGCGACCTCGTCCATGGCCCCGGCGAGGTCGTCGACCTCGACCTCGGTGGCTCCGTCGGTGGCCAGAAAGCAGAGGAGGACCCGGCGGACGGGGAGGCCGGTGGCCCGCTGAGCGGCTACGGCGTAGGCGGCGCCCTGGAGCCGGTACCGGCGGGCCTTCACCGCCCGGTCGGCGTCGTCTGCCACGGCGTCGGTCTTGTAGTCGACGATGACCAGGCCCGGATGCGGGTCGTCGTCCTCCAGGAAGGCGAGGTCGATGTAGCCCTCGACGACGGGGGCGTCGTCGGCGTCGTCGACGGGCGCTGCCACGTAGAGCTCGCGCCAGTGGCGGGTAATGGCGGCTCGGCGGACCGAGTTGGTTTCCAGCCCGGCCCGGACGAGGGAGTCGATGGTCCGGAGGTCGCCCAGGAGGCCCTCGGTGATTGCCTGCTCGCGCACGATGTCCGAGGGGTCGGTGGTCGTGAAGTCGAGCACCTCGAGGGCGCCGTGGACGGCCCGGCCGACGCCGGTGCCGTGCCGGCCCACCTCGCCCGGTCGAGAGCGGTCCTCGTCGGTCGTCTGGTCGGCGCCGTACGCGGCGATGGCGGTGGCCGACACCGTCCGGGGCCGTGCCGCGGCCTCGAGGGCGTCGTCGCGTTCGGCCATCCAGGTCTGGCGGTCCGGGAGGCCCCGGCCCGAGGGCGCCCCGGTGACCGGCAGGACACCTCCGGTCGGCGACAGGTCGACGTCGACGGCCGCCCGGCCGACCTCGACTAGGGCGCCGGCCAGCAGGCGGCCGGGTCCCGGTCGTCCGGGCTTGTCCGGATCGACGTCGGTGTCCCGGTGGACCGAGACGACGAGGTGGTCGCGGGCGCGTGTGGCGGCCACGTAGAGGAGTCGGATCGTCTCGGCGTCCTTGAAACGCTGATCGACGCCGTGGGCGTCGCGGAACCCGGACGTCTGGACCCCCTCGCGGATGCTGACCTCGGCGGAACCGTCGGCGTCGAGGAGGAGTTGTACCCCGGAGTCGGTCCGGGCGGTCTGGGTCGACATGCCGGAGAGGATGGTGATGGGGAACTCGAGGCCCTTGGCGCCGTGGATGGTCAGGATCCGCACAGCGTCGTCGTCGACCTCGGGAAGCACCGTCTCGGCGACCCGGCCCTTCGCGTCGGCCTGGGCGAGGCACCAGTCGACGAACCCCCGCAGCGAGCCCCCGCCCACCTCGGCGTAGGCGCGGGCACGGTCGGACAGGAGCCGAGCCCGTCGCCAGGCGTCGCGGGGTCGGGTCTCGCCGTAGGCGACCTGGAACACCCTCCGGTCGTGGATGAGGCGTTCGAGAATCCCCGACGGTCCGAGGTGGTGGCGCCAGCGGTGCAATCCGCCCATCCACGCGAGGCCGGAGGCCACCACCTCCACCGTGGAGTCGCCGTCGGGCTGGTCCGCCTGGTGGTTCCACGTGCCGCCGTGGTGGACGCGCCAACGGGCGAGGTCGTCGTCTCCACAACCGAGGTACGGGGTCCTCAGCGCGGCGACCACGGCGAGGTCGTCGGTCGGGTCGTCGATGGCCCGGAGCACCATCAGGAGGTCGCGGACCTGGGGGGTGGCGAAGAGCATGGAGCTGGACTCGGCCCGGTAGGGGATACCGGCGGCCTCCAGGGCGGCCTCCAGGGCGGGCAGCGAAGTACGGGTGGGGAGGAGGATGGCGATGTCGCCGAAGCCACAGGGGCGCTGCCGTCCGTCGGTTCCCTCGACCGTCCAGCGATCGACGACGGCGGTGGCGATGGCTGCCGCTACGTCCGTAGCTTCTAGGTCCCGGAGCCCGGCGGCGTCGATCTCGTCGCCGTGGGCGTGTCGGCCCAGCAGGGTGACCGATGGTCCGTTCGCCGCCGCAGGTCGTCGCCCGACGAGGGGCACATAGCCGGGCTGGACCAGGTGGGAGGCGGCGGTATCCAACGGCGGCCCGGTGCCGATGAGATGGGCGAACACGGCGTTGACCCAATCGATGATCGGCACCGTGGTCCGGAAGTTTTCCGTCAACGCCACCAGGGTGGAGTCCAGGGTGCGGCGGGCGCGCAGGTACAGGGCGACGTCGGCCCGGCGGAACCGGTAGATGGACTGCTTCGGATCGCCGACGAGGAAGAGGGAACCGGGGTCGGGGGAGAAGTTGCCGGGGTCGAAGGAGGGCCGGACCGGGGAGTCCGGGTCAGTCAGCAGGAGGGCAAGCTCGAGCTGGAGCGGGTCGGTGTCCTGAAACTCGTCGAGCAGGACGCGGCGGTACCGCTCGTGGAGGGATGTCCTCACGGCGTCGCCGACGATGGGGTCGGCGAGCAGGTCGCGGGCGATGACCAGCAGGTCGTGGAAGACCAGGGTCCCTGCATGGCGTCGTTCGGTGGCGGCCTCGAGCGTGGCAGCCACCAGATCGGCGAGTAGACGTCGGAGCACGGCACCGGCCGTGGCCCGGAGGAGCGCGTCCCAGAGATCCCGTGCGGCGTACGCGGCCTCCACGATGGCCGCCTTGTCGTCGCCCCACACCTTCTTGTTCCCGTCACCCCCGGCGTTAAGGGACTTCCGGTGGTCGTCGTCGGCGAGGACGCGGACCGTGTCGGCCTCGTCGACGGCGCCGCCGAGCGCGGTCTGGGCGTCTCGGATTCGGGTCAGCCTGATCCGGAGTTTGTCGTCCTCGTCGACGTCATCCCGGTCCAGGGCCAGGGCCTCGTCCATGTGTCCCAGGATCCCTGCGACGTCCACGGGGTCGGGTTCCGGAGGGGGCGGGTGGTTTCCGAGGAGGTCCCACCGGTCGTCGAGCGTGCGGGCCAGTTCGCGGAGGTGGTGGGGACGGATGCGCATGGCGTCGGCGAGCAGCACGGTCCGGGCGAGGTCGTCGTCGTCGAGCAGTCGATGCTGGAGGTCCGCCCACCGATCGTCGAAGCCGAGGTGGCTGGACACCTCGTCCAGCAGGTCGAAGCCCGGCGGCAGGCCGGCCTCCAGCGGGTGGTCTCCGAGGAGGCGACGGGCGAAGCCGTGGAGGGTGGTGAGCGAGGCGAGGTCCACGTCGGCCAGGGCGACCTCGGCATGTCGCCGACGGTCCGGGTCGCCGTCATGGCGGGCGACGTCCTCGAGGCTCCGCCGGAAGCCGTCGGCGAGTTCGGCGGCGGCCTTCTCGGTGAAGGTGATGGCGGCGATCTCCTCGACGGCGATGCCCTCGTCGACCACGAGGGCGACCATGCGACCGACGAGGGCCGTGGTCTTTCCGGTTCCCGCCCCGGCCTCGACGAACAGGTTCTCGTCGAGCGACCGGGCGATCCGGTCGCGTGGCGCCTGGTCGCCGGGTACTGGACCGGTCATCGGTCGCCTTCCGGCCGGTCATCCGCATTCACCTCGACGACGATGGTTGGATCTTCGTCGGTGGGTTCGGCCATGAAGTCGGTGACGAGGTGGTCGGCATGGAGGGCGAGGACGGGGTCGTCCGCCTTCCGATCCCGTGCGGCGCGGACTCGGCGGGCGTCCAGGCCGTCGGGGGAGCAGTGGGGACACCAGTGGGCCTCCGGCCGGTCGCTCTCCGGGGGGTGGTGGGGGAAGGCCCCGCCCTCGATTCCGCGGACCACCGAGGCCAGCACCCGCCGGAAGGCGGCCACTACCTCGTCGTTGACGTCGTAGCCGAGGTACCGGTGGGACTCGGGGACCCCACCGACGAAGGCGTAGGTGGCGTGCGTGACTTCCCGGTTCTTCGTGGCAACGGCGAGTGCGTAGATGGGGAGTTGGAGGAACGAGCCGTCGGGGAAGTGGTCCTCAGGGATCGTCCGGTAGCGGTCCGGTTTCCCGGTCTTGGCGTCGACGACGACGAGCCCGCCATCAGCGACCTCGTCGACGCGATCGACGGAGCCTCGGAAGCGGAGGACCCGACCGTCGGCCAGCGTCACCATTAGCGCGTCGCCGCCGCCGAAACGGTGCTCGGCGGCGATGGGGCGGCTCCCGAATCGGGCCCGGAATGACGAGTCGAGGACCAGGAAGTCGTCGAGCTCCGCGGCGAGGCGGGAACGGATGGTTGGCCAGAAGCGGGGGTGGGCCGCCTCGCCGCGGGCTTCGGCGTGGCTGCACTCCTCGGAGAGGAGCAGGGCGGCGCGGTCGCGGTGCGCCGCGGTCCAAGCCTCGCCGGTCCGGGGTGTCGATCCGTCGGCGAGGCTCTCGGCCACCAGGCGTTCGAGCACCCGGTGGACGATCGATCCGCGGACGGAGGGGGACAGGTCGGTCCGCTCCGAGGGTTCGTCGAGTGGGCGGACCCCGAGGACGTACTCGGCGAAGAAGGCGAACGGGCAGTCCACCCACGCCTCCAACCGGGTGGCCGAGAGCTCGCCGTCAAGGACGTCGAGGTCGACGTCGGACAGGTTGCCGTCGAACCGTGTCAGGGACGACCCGGACCGATCCTCCTGCATCTTGATGCCACGGTCGACCACGACGTCCGAGTTTCGGAGTCGATCCACGGCGTCCGGACCACCACGGACCGCGGTGGCGAGGTCGTACTCCTGGGTGGTTGCCGGTTCGTCGCGGTCGAGGGCGTCGGTGAACGAGGCCACGTGGTCGAACCAGTCGGCGGTGAACCGCTCGAGCTGGTCGAGTTCGGGACGGTGGCCGGCCAACGCTTCGAACTCGGCGAGGAGCAGGCGGGACATCGGTCGGTCGCCGGAGCGCCGGAGGTCGCCGCGGGGTTGGACCAGGACGATCCGCTCGCTGGCCGCGGTGAGCGCGGCGAGGAAGGCGTGGTGTTGCCGAGCGGCGTGGTCGTGACGGGTGGGAAGGCCGGTCTGCGCCGAGATCCGTCGGGCGTCCGTGAGCAGGGGGTCGACCGCAGCCCGGGTGGGCAGGGAGCCCTCGGCGAGGCCAACCACGATCACGAGGTCGGCGTCGAGTCCGATGGCCCGATCGATCCCGACCACATGGATGCCGACGCCGGTTCGCCCGGAGCGTCCGACCGGTCGCCGGAGTTCGGCGACCAGGGCGTTCCGGAAGCTCTGTTCCGGGGGAGCGGGTTCGACGTCGTCCAGTTCGGAGAGGGTGTCGAGGATCGCCCCGACCTCATCGAGGGCGAGGATCTCGTCGGCCGGCCAGTCCTCTCGGACAGCGGGCCCGCCGAGGTGATTACGCACCAGGCCGCGTATCCGCCGGCAGCGACCGGACCACGAGGCGTCGTCGGCTAACTCCATCAGCGACCGATCGAGCCTCCCGACGAAGCCGAGGAGTCGTCGGGCCATCTCGGCTTCGGAGGCCAGTCGCTCAACGAGCCACGGCCGGGCTTCCTCGTCAGCCTCCTCGGCGGCCTCGTCTTCCAGTTCGGTTGCCAGCCGGGTGAGTCGGATCGTCCAGTCGTCGAGGCCTCCGACCACGCCGGCCCGGAGCGCCAGCCTGGTCCAGGCCCTGGCCGGGACCAGGTCGTGGTCGGGATCCCAGAGGGGGACGTCGGCCATCCAGGCCAAGAGGTCACCTCGTCGGAGGTTCCGATCGGGCAGGCCCAGGAGGCCGACCAGGAATCGTCCGACGACCGTCTCGTCGAGTCGTCGGACGCCGCTTGCGTGGAAGGTGATTCCCGCCGTAGAGAGCCGCTCCTGGACGAGGCGGGCGTCATCGGTTGAGGACGGGTGGACCAGGACGATCCGGTCCAGTGACGTCCCACCCTTTGCCGCCTCGACGATGCGGCGGATGGCGTGCCGGACCGCTTCGTCCTGTTCGGGGACCGATGCCACCAGGAGGGCCGCTCGGGAACCGGCCGGCCCGGCCTCGGGAACCTGGGCGCCGAGGGTGGCGGCCAACGCGTCGAGGCGGGGGTCCGCCGACACCGTGCCATCGGGGGCGTCGGCGTCGCCGACGATGGCGATCACCCGGGAAGCCTCGGCCAGGGCCGAGAGGAGTCGCCGCTCCGAGGCCACGTGGTCGCCCGGGAGGTGGAGGACGACGGGGGGCATCTCGACCATCCCCTCGGCGAGCAACTGGGCAGCCACGTCAGCTCGTTCGCGCTCGTCGTGGAACCGTTCCCGAAGCCGTGCGACCAGACCCCGGTGCAGGGCCACCAGGTCGGCCAGCATGTCGCCACTGGCCGCCAGGCGATCCAGTGCCCTGCGGTGGACCTCGCGGAGGTTGCGGTGGGCGGCGACCACCGAGCGTGCGACCGACTGGTGGTCGGCCACGCGGTCGAACGCACCAGGATGCTCGGTCAGGAGCCGCCGGGTGGCGGCGAGGACGACGGCGTCGCTGACCGGGCGCCGACCGGTCAACCGGGGTGAGCCGGCAGACAGCGACCGGGCCAGGTCGAGGAGGGTAACAACGTCCACCGCGGCCAGGCCTCCGGCACGGGCGGCTAGGCGTCGGCGGACCATCAGGCCTGTGGCGTGGTTGTCGACGACGATGGTCACCGGGGCCAGCGGGTCGCTGCCCTGGAGGTCCTGGACCGCTTCGGCCAGGGCGTCCGTCGCCGGTCGTCCGTACCTGGTCCGCAGGATCTCCGCTGCCATGGACGGACAATAAGTGAGCGCTGTGACATCTTGCTCGGCTCGTGACCCTGTCCCCGCTGCCGACCGGCCGATCCCGGATCGGTAGGTTCCGGCGACATGGACGACGACCTCCAGTACCCGGGCCGCTGGGCCATCGAAAGTCCCGACCGTCCGGCCATCGTGATGACCGGTTCTGGTCAGGCCATGACGTTCGCCGAACTGGACGCTGAGGCGAACCGCATCTCCCAGCTCTTCCGCAGCCTGGGCATCAAACCGGGCGACCACGTCGCCTTCTGTCTGGAGAACCGCATCGAGTTCCTAGCCGTGACCTGGGGGGCCCACTACGCCGGGCTCTACTACACGGCTATCTCGTCTCGGCTAACCGCCGACGAGATTGCCTACATCGTCAACGACTGTGGGGCCCGGGCCTTCGTGACCTCGCCCTACAAGGCCGACGCAGTGGTCGAGATCGACGCCGCCACACCTGGAGTCGAGGCCCGCTACGTACTCGGTGGCGCCATCGACGGTTATGCCTGCTTCGAGGAGGCGGTGGCTGCCCAGCCTGCCGAGCCGCTTCCCGACCGGACAGAAGGCGAGGACATGCTCTACTCCTCGGGCACCACGGGCCGGCCCAAGGGCGTCAAGCGCCCAATGTCCGACAGAGCGTTAGGTGCATCCGACTCGATCACCATGATGGCCGAAGCGCTCTTCGGGGCCACGACCGGTTCGGTGTATCTGTCACCAGCACCCCTCTACCACGCTGCTCCGCTGCGTTTTTGCCTTGGAGCTCATCGCATGGGCTGCACGATCGTGGTCATGGAGCGGTTCGATGCCGAGCGGGCCCTGGCCGCCATCCAGGACCACGACGTCACCTGGAGCCAATGGGTGCCGACCATGTTCGTCAGGATGTTGAAGCTCCCTGAAGAGGTCCGGGGACGGTACGAGCTGTCCAGCCTCGTCTCCGCGGTCCACGCCGCCGCGCCCTGTCCGGTCGAGGTGAAGCGACAGATGATCGAATGGTGGGGTCCGGTGCTGCACGAGTACTACGCCGGCACTGAAGGCAACGGCCTTACCTATACCAACTCGCAGGACTGGTTGGAGCACCCGGGCACCGTCGGAAAGGCCCTGCTGGGCGAGGTGATCATCCTCGACGATGACGGAAACGAGGTGCCGGTCGGCGAGGAGGGAGGGGTGTACTTCCGGGGCAACTCCAGTTTCGAGTACCACAACGACCCGGAGAAGACCGCCGGGGCGAAACTGGACGCCAACACCAGCACCTTGGGCGACGTGGGCCGCCTCGACGAGGACGGTTACCTCTACCTGACCGACCGCAAGGCCTACATGATCATTTCCGGTGGGGTGAACATCTACCCGCAGGAGGCCGAAAACGTCCTCACCATGCACCCGGCGGTGTTCGACGTGGCCGTGATCGGCGTCCCGAACGACGACTTCGGCGAGGAGGTCAAGGCGGTGGTCCAGCCAGTCGCCCCAGATTCCGCTGGCCCGGATCTGGCAGCCGAGCTGATTGCCTTCTGCCGCGCCCGACTCGCTGACGTGAAGTGTCCCCGGACGGTCGACTTCCGAGACGAGCTACCCCGGCACCCCACCGGCAAGCTTTACAAGCGGCTCCTCAAGGACGAGTACTGGGCGGAGCGCCAGACCCGGATCTAGCCTTCGTTCCCGTGGAGACGACCACGGTTGCCGATACCGACGTGGCGGCGCCTCGAGCCCGTCTCCGCCTGAGCCAGCGGTTGGGGCCGGTCAGCCGGCCTCGGAGTGGGTGACGGGCTCCTCGCCCATCCACTCCCGGAGGGTGTTCTTGAGCTTGGTCTGCTGGATGAACAGGTCGTGTTCGGGTCCGGCCTCAGTGGCCGCCTGTGGGGCCTTCAGGTAGAAGGAAAGCCACTCCTGCACACCCGATTGGCCGGCCCGGTGGGCCAGGTCCAAGAAGAGCGCCAGGTCCAGGACGATCGGTGCGGCCAGAATCGAGTCACGGCACAGGAAGTCCACCTTGATCTGCATCGGGTAGCCCATCCACCCGAAGATGTCGATGTTGTCCCACCCCTCCTTGTTGTCGCCCCGAGGCGGGTAGTAGTTGATCCGCACGACGTGGTCGATGTTGCCGTAGAGATCCGGGTAGGAGTCGGGCTGGAGGATGGCGTCCAGCACGCCCAGCTTCGAGACCTCCTTGGTCTTGAAGTTCTCCGGATCGTCCAGGACCTCGCCGTCCCGGTTTCCCAAGATGTTGGTGGAGTACCAGCCGCGCAGGCCGAGCATCCGGGCCTTGAAACCGGGAGCCAGGAGGGTCTTCATGAGGGTCTGGCCCGTCTTGAAGTCCTTGCCGGCGATGGGCACGCCATGGCGGGCGGCCAACTCGATCATGCACGGCAGGTCCACGCTCAGGTTCGGAGCGCCGTTGGCGAACGGGACGTCGCTCATCAGGGCGGCGTACACGTAGATCTGGCTAGGTGAGATGTTTTCGTCGTCGGCCCGTAGGCCAGCCTCGAACGCCTCGACGGTTTCGTGGACGGCGCTGGACTCCTGGTAGGCCTCGGTCGAGCCGCACCAAACCATGACCAGGCGGTCGCACTCGTTCTCGGTGCGGAACCGCTCAATGTCGGCGATGAGGGCCTGGGCTTGGTCCCACTTGGCGGTCTCGGACTTGACCCGGGATCCCTCCAGTTTTTTGACCCAGCGCTGGTCGAAAACGGCGTCCATGGCGACGATGCCCTCCAACTCGGCCGACACCGGGGCGAGGTCCCTTTCTTCCAGCACACCGCAGGTGCGGGCCGCTTCCAGCACGTTGGCCGAGATCGGGTCCCAGCCGCCGAAGACCAGGTCGTCCAGGCCGGCCAGGGGAACGAACTCCCGTATAAGCGGGTTGCGGTCCTCGTCGCGGTTGCCGAGGCGGATATGGGCCATCTGGCTGACCGAGCCGACAGGGGCGGTGAGGCCGTTGCGGGCAGCGATCACTCCGGCGATGAAGGTGGAGGCCACGGCGCCCATTCCGGGGGTGAGGACTCCGAGGCGTCCGGTGGCGGGGGCGATGTCGAGGGGGGTGTTCATGGCCCACAGGATAAGCAGATCAGAAACAAAGACGAGTAAGATTCAGAAGAACTAAATTATCGGACAGGGTCGGCGAAGCCTCGCGGACCGGAGGCTCCCATTTCATGGCCGATACACCGACGCTCCCCAACCTGACCGTTCAGCAGCTGGAGTACCTGGTGGCCGTCGCTGCAGCGCCCACCCGAGCCGCCGCGGCCGCCACGGTGGGGGTTACCCCCTCGGCCCTCACTCAGGGTCTGGCCGAGCTGGAGCGACGGGTCGGTGTCCCGTTATTTGAGCGCCACGGCCGCCTCACCCGGCTGCGACCCCAGGCCGGCGAGGTTCTGGCCCACGCCCGGAGGGTGGTGGCCGAGACCCGGGACCTGGCCCGGTGGGCTGAGGCCCGCCGGACCGGGACGGCGGGTGCCGTCCGCCTCGGGGCAATCGACGCCGTGGTCGTCCACCATCGGGCCGAGACGGTGCGCTCCCACCGGCGGGCCCATCCCGACCTGGACTTGCGCCTCACCGTGGCCCCCTCCGGATCCCTCCTTGACGCCCTGCGGGTCGGTGACCTGGACTTGGTGGTCTGTGTGGAGCCGTCCGATCCCGCCGAGGGGATCGACACCGTCCTGTGCCTGGAGGAACCCCTCCACGCCTACGCACCGGACGGCGCAGTGGGCGGACCCCCTGAGGAATGGGGGCCGTGGGTGACCTATCCCACCGGCTCCCACACCCGGGGCGTGATCGCCGCAGGCCTCACCGTCCTTGGTGCCCCCTTCGACGTCGTCGCTGAGTCCAACCAGCCCGACGTTTTGCGCGAGATGGTCCGCCTCGGCATGGGCTGGTCCGTCCTGCCCGAAGCCCAAGCTGAGGCCGGCCCCGAGCCCCTCGCCAGGGTGCGGCGCCGCCCCATCGGGGTGCGCCGCCTGGTTGTGGCTCGCCGTTCCGGTGCCCCACCCGACCCCGCAGTGGACGGGCTGGCCGACGTCTTGGTCAGCGGGTGACCCGCCCGGTTACGGCCTACCGTCTCGCCCGGTAGCCTCCCGGCGCGGTAGCGCAACTCGTTGACTCAAGGGGTCGACGACGGTGCTGCCCACCAGAACCGACCAGAGAGCGACCCCCGCTCCCGACCATCAGGTGGTCCCCATGCCCTGGCCCTCCTCCCGAGACGACGAGCTCTTCGGCTACGTCGCCCTCGAGCTCGAACGTCAGAACACGACCCTGCAGTTGATCGCCTCGGAGAACTTTGCTTCGCCGGCCGTACTGGAGGCCAGCGGCTCGGTGCTGACCAACAAGTACGCCGAGGGCTACCCCGGCAAGCGGTACTACGGCGGAAACGTGCACGTCGACGAGGTGGAGGACCTGGCCCGCGAGCGGGTTAAGGCCCTGTTCGGGGCCGACCACGCCAACGTGCAGCCCCACTCGGGTGCTAACGCCAACATGTCCGTCTACCAGGCCTTGCTTCAGCCCGGAGACACCGTTCTGGGCCTGAGCCTCGACCACGGCGGGCACCTCACCCACGGCTCGCCAGTCAACGCCAGCGGCAAGCTGTACGACTTCGTGTCCTACGGCCTGACCGGTAGCGACGAGCGCATCGACATGGATGAACTCCGGGATAAGGCCAGGGAGTCCCGGCCCAAGTTGATCGTGGCAGGGGCCACGGCCTATCCGCGCGTCATCGAGTCGGCGCCGCTGAGGGAGATCGCCGACGAGGTTGGGGCTCTGCTCATGTTCGACGCCGCCCACATCGCAGGGCTCATTGCTGGAGGCGTGCATCCGAACCCAGTGCCGTACTGCGACATCGTCACCTTCACCACCCACAAGACCTTGCGCGGTCCGCGTGGCGGCTGCATCCTGAGTCGCGAGGAGCACGCCGCGGCAATCGACAAGTCCGTATTCCCCGGCTCACAGGGTGGCCCGCTAGAGCACCACATTGCCGCCAAGGCTGTGGCCTTTCGCGAGGCGGCCGACCCCTCTTTCGCCGACTACGCCCGCCAGATCGTGGCCAACGCCTCGGTGCTGGCCGGCGCTCTGGTGGGCCACGGGTTTCGCCTGGTCACCGGGGGCACCGACAACCACCTGATGGTCGTCGACCTACGGACGTTTGACGCCGACGTCACGGGCGCCGTGGCCCAGACCACCCTGGACCGGGCCGGCATCACGCTCAACAAGAACACCGTGCCCGACGATCCCCGGTCGCCGTTTGTGACTAGCGGCGTGCGGATCGGCACCCCGTCGACCACCACTCAGGGTATGGCCGAGGAGGAGATGGTCGAGATCGCCGACCTCATAGCGCGCGCCTTGCGAGGCCGCGACGACGATGAGGTCATCGCCGCCGTGAGGGCCGACGTCAACGCCCTCTGCGCCCGCTTCCCGGTCTACGGAGGCTGACCGAAGCCGCCTTCGGGTCGGGCGTCGGAGTCGATCGATGATGCCCGGAGTGCTGGCCCATCTGGCCGTCGGAGCGGTGGCCGCTGCGGTCACCGCTTCTGCCACGCCCCTGGTCCGACGGTTCGCCGTAGCCTCGGGCCTGCTGGTCGCCCCCGACGAGCGCAACGTCCACACGGCCCCCACCCCTTCAATCGGGGGGACGGCCATGCTCCTGGGTCTGCTGGCCGGAGTGCTGGCCGCCTGGCTAATTGGTGACTTCTCCGAGGTCTTCGCCGCCCCGTCGGAGATGCTGGGCGTGGTCTTGGCCGCCGTAGCCATCTGCGCCGTAGGGGTCCTCGACGACGTCAGACCAGTCTCGGCTCCGGCCAAGGTGGCGGGGATGGTGCTGGCCGGCAGCGTGTTGTCGCTGACCGGTGTGTCCCTCGTTGTGCTGCGTATCCCGTTCGTGGACGTTGTGCTGCTGTCTCCCGATCTCTCGGCGCTGCTGACCGTGCTGTGGGTGCTCCTACTGGCCAACGCCTTGAATCTGGTCGACGGTTTGGACGGCCTAGCGGCCGGCATCGTGGCCATCGCGGCGGCCACCTTCTTCCTGTACGCCCTGCGCCTGGGTGACGAGGGCCTCCTGTTCGCTGGGAATCCGGGGTCGCTGTTGGCCATCATCGTGGTCGGTATCTGCGTGGGATTCCTGCCCCACAACGTGCACCCGGCACGGATCTTCATGGGTGACGGGGGTGCTCTCCTCCTGGGCCTGCTTCTGGCCGCCTCCACCGTCGCGGTGGGTGGCCGGACCGAGGCGGCCTACAGCGGCCAGTCCTTCTTCTTCTTCGCCCCGGTCTTCATTCCGGTGGTGATCCTGGGCGTGCCCCTCTTAGACATGGCCTTCGCGGTGGTCCGTAGGGCTGCCACCCCGGGTCGGAAGGTCACGTCTGCCGACAAGGACCACCTCCACCACCGTCTGCTGCGCCTCGGGCACGGCCATCGACGGGCCGTCTTCATCCTCTGGGGTTGGACGGCGCTGCTGTCCGGCTTCGTCCTCTGGCCCACCTACTCGGGGGACGGCGACGCCCTCGTGCCCAGTGGGATCGCCGCCCTCGGACTGCTTCTGTTCACCGTGCTGCATCCCCGCCTGCGGTCGGCGCCGGGCAACGGGTCGGAGAGTGTGACTGATCCAGAGGTTGCTGCCGGAGGACTTGGTGATTAGATTCACAAGCGCGTTCGACGGTCGTCGCCGGCGAGCGTTTTCGTACGACGACCGTGGGCCCGTTGGCGCCCACCGCCGGAGGACTTCCCCGATGGCCAAGGCCGAGACGCGTGAGATGAAGCAGGGCTTCGGTGACGCCTTCGCTGCCGCCTTTGAGCTGGTCATCACACCGGGCATCTTCGGGTTCCTGGGCTGGCTAGTTGACGGCCGACTCGACCTCTTCCCGGTCTTCACCGTCGCCTTCACCGTGATCACGCTGGCCTACGCCTCATGGCGCCTTGCCCGTACCTACGGTGAGAGTCTGGACCAGGCCCTCACCGAGCGCCGTGCCGCATGGCGTGCCGAGGGCGCACCGCAGTGAGCGATCCGGTGGCCGTCGAGCCTGTCGCCCCCGAGTCGGACATCGCCCGCCACCTGGCGCGCCGTGCAGTCCTCGTCGCCCCGGTCTTCCTGGTTGGAGGCCTGATTGGCTGGGGGCCAACCGGCCTCTTCTCGGCGGCCCTCGGGCTCGTCCTGGTGGCGGTGAACTTCCGCCTCGGTGCGGCCATCATCACTCGGGCTACACAGATCTCCATCAACGCCCTATACGGAGCCGTCCTCGGCGGCTACGTGGCACGGCTGGGTCTCATGACCGCCGTTGTGCTCGTCGTGAAGGCCGGTGGCTGGCTGGCCACCGTTCCCTTTGCCATCACTTTGCTCGTCACCCACCTCGGCCTTCTGGTCTGGGAGTCCCGGCACGTCGCCTTGACGCTTGCCGCTCCCGGTCGCCGACCGGCCAATCTGAACTGACAGGAGAAGCGCTCCACGTGAACGTGCTCGCACTTGACTTTCCGCCGGTCAGCCACTTGTTTGAGTGGCCCGACATGTTGTTCGGTGGGACCGCCTACGCGGTCAACAAGACGGTGCTTATCTACCTTGCTGCCGTAGCCATCACTGGGGCCATTTTTTTGTTGGCCGGTCGGAAAACTGGCTCGCTGGTACCGGCCGGAATCCAGCACGTGGCCGAGTCGGGCGTGACGTTCATCGAGGAGTCAGTGGTAATGGAGACCATTGGCGAGGAAGGCAAGAAGTTCGTGCCATTCCTGACCACCATGTTCTTTTTCATTCTCTTCTCCAACATCTTCGAGGTGGTGCCAGGAATCCAGTTCCCGGCCAACAGTCGTATGGCAGTGCCGATCACCCTGGCCCTCGTTGTGTGGGTCATCTACAACTTCGTAGGCGTGCGTGCCCAAGGCCTAGGCGGATATCTCAAAAACTCTTTGTTCCCGCCGGGCGTGCCGGTGGCTCTGTATCTGATTGTGACACCTATCGAGTTGGTGTCGACCTTCGTCGTACGACCCTTCTCACTGGCCATTCGGCTCTGGGCCAACATGGTTGCAGGTCACCTGCTACTGGTGACCTTCGCTGTGCTGACTCACACGCTTTGGTCGAATGGCTTTGTGGGTGCTGTGGCGCCCTTTTCCATGCTCATCATGATGACCGGCTTCGAAATCTTGGTGTCAGTGCTACAGGCCTTCATCTTCACGATCCTGACTGCCGTGTACATCGGTGGCTCGCTCCACCCGGCGCACTGATCCGCCCACCGCAAATCGCCGTCCGCCAAAAGGCGGGCACGAAACCCCTACCGACAAATAACGACAAGTCTCCGGACCGGAAACACCGGCCGGGTGCATGAGAAAACAGGAGAATCCAAGTGCTCAACGTTCTGGCGCAGACGGGACCTGGTGAGATGCTCGAGGGCCTCAAGGCCATTGGTGCCGGTCTCGGTTATGGCCTAGCGGCTATCGGACCAGGTGTCGGTATCGGCACTGTGGTCGGTAACGCCATCTCCTCGATGGCCCGACAACCCGAGTCGGCTGGCATGGTCCGGACGACGATGTTCCTCGGTATTGCCTTTACCGAGGCACTCGCCCTGATCGGTTTCGTCGTCTTCATCCTCCTACTGCCCTGATTGGGTTCTACCCCTTCTAGGTATTCACGAGACCCTTCGAGAAGAGAGACGAACTATGCGAATCCGACGGAACCGCCTGTTAGCGGCCCCGCTGTTCGCCCTGCTAGGCATCGCGGCTTTTGCTGGCCCGGCCCAAGCCTCGGGCGAAAGTGTGGGCGGTTGTATGGCGGAAGTGATTCATGAGGCCGAGGAGCATCATGGAAAAGACCACGATGTGCTTCATGACGAGCACGTGCAGGATGACTTGGAGAAGTGCTTTGAGGCACCCAACCCGATCCTCCCAGAACTGAACGAGATCATCTGGGGTGGTGCCGCCTTCCTGATCCTGTTCGTACTCATGGTCAAGAAGGGCTTCCCGGCTGTCAAAGGGGCCATGGACGCCCGGGCTGAGAGGATTCGGAGCGACCTGGACGCTGCCGATCAGGCTCGGACAGACGCCCAGGCCGTACAGGCCGACTACGAAGCCCGCCTGGCCGACGCCAAGTCCGAGGCGGCCCGCCTCATTGACGAAGCCCGGGGGGCTGCCGACGAGTTGAAGGTCGACCTGGCTGCCCGTGCAGAGGCTGACATCGCCGAGATGCGTACCCGCGCCGCGACCGACATCGAGTCGCAGAAGGCCCAGGCCATCGCTGACCTCCGGGCCGAGGTGGCCGGAATCGCTCTCGGTGCCGCTGAGAGGGTGGTCCAGTCCAGCCTCGACGCCGAGGTCCAGGGCCGACTGATTGACGCTTACATCGACGAGGTAGCCAGCAGCGATGGCTGACCACACGGTGGCTGGCTACGCCGAGGCACTGTTTGCTGTGGCTGTGGCGGAGGGTAACCCGGCCGAAGTTGAGGACGAGTTGTTCCGGTTCGCCCAGGCTCTCCTGTCCAACGACGACCTCCGCTCGACCCTGGCCGACCAAGGTGTGGCGGCGCCCGTTCGGCAGCAGGTCGTGGAGGATCTGCTGGACGGGAAGGCTTCGGCTACCACGTCGGCCCTCGTCTCGATGGTGGTCGGTGCCGGGCGCGCCACCGAGCTGCCCGCCATCGTGGACGCGATGGTCCAGATGGGAGCAGCGTCGCGAAATAAGGCGTTGGCCACCGTCCGTTCCGCGGTCGACCTGACTGCCGAGCAGAGGGATCGTCTGGCTGCCGCTATCAACACTCGCACCGGCCGTGAGGTCGAGGTCAAAGTGGTCATCGACCCGTCCGTACTGGGTGGCGTGGTCACCGAGATTGGCGACGACATCATCGACGGCAGCGTTCGACGCCGCCTCAACCAGCTCCGTGAGAGCTTTCGCTAGGCCACCGGCCAGAGACAAGAGAGACACGACATGTCTGAACTGACGATCAACACGGCGGACATCGCCGCCGCGATCCAGAAGAACCTCGACAGCTTCGAGCCCAGCCTGGAACAGACCCAGGTCGGCCGGGTGCTTGAGGTGGGCGACGGAATCGCTCGCGTGTCGGGCCTGCCCGACGCCGCTGTAAATGAGCTTCTCCAGTTCGAGAGCGGTACCTTCGGCCTCGCCCTGAACCTGGACGAAGAGTCCATCGGTGCGGTAGTCCTCGGCGAGGTGGACGACATCGAGGAGGGCCAGACCGTCCGGGCGACCGGTGACATCCTGTCGCTGCCGGTGGGCGACGGTCTGCTGGGTCGTGTCGTCAACGCCCTCGGCGAGCCCATCGACGGCAAGGGCCCGCTGACCAACACTCAGCCCCGGCGCATGGAGATCCAGGCACCGGGGATCATGGGTCGTAAGCCTGTGCACGAGCCGATGCAGACCGGCATCAAGGCCATCGACTCGCTCATCCCCATCGGTCGTGGCCAGCGTGAGCTGATCATCGGCGATCGCAAAACCGGTAAGACGACGATCGCCATCGACACAATCATCAACCAGGCCGGCCAGGGCATGAAGTGCGTTTACGTGGCCATCGGCCAGAAGGCGTCCACCGTGGCCCAAAACGTGGCCGTGCTGGAAGCCCACGGAGCCATGGAGTACACGGTCGTGGTGGTCGCCCCGGCCTCTGACCCGGCGCCGTTCAAGTACCTGGCGCCCTACGCCGGATGCGCCATCGGCCAGCACTGGATGGACAACGGCGGCCACGCCCTGGCCATCTACGACGACCTGTCCAAGCAGGCCGAGGCCTACCGTCAGATGTCGCTCCTCTTGCGCCGCCCGCCGGGCCGTGAGGCCTACCCGGGCGACGTCTTCTACCTGCACAGCCGCCTGCTGGAGCGAGCCGCCAAGCTCAGCGACGACCTGGGTGCCGGTTCAATGACCGCCCTACCGGTCATCGAGACGAAGGCCGGCGACGTCTCGGCGTTCATCCCGACCAACGTGATCTCGATCACCGACGGCCAGATCTTCCTGCAGGACGACCTGTTCAAGTCGGGCGTGCGTCCGGCCGTAGACGTCGGTATCTCGGTGTCTCGGGTTGGTTCGGCTGCCCAAGTCAAGGCCATGAAGACGGCCGTGGGCACGCTCAAGTCCGACCTCCAGCAGTTTCGGGAGCTGGAGTCGTTTGCTGCCTTCGGCTCCGACCTGGACGCGGTGTCCCAGGCTCAACTGGACCGCGGCTACCGGCTGACCGAGCTCCTCAAGCAGGGCCTCAACTCGCCCCTGCTGGTCGAGGAGCAGGTCGTGTCCATCTGGGCCGGTACCCGGGGGCACCTCGACGGGGTGGACGTCAGCGACGTCGGCCGCTTCGAGGCTGACCTATTGGACTGGTTTCGGACACGTCACGCCGACGTGCTGGCCGGGATCCAGGAGACTGGAAAGATCGACGACGAGGACGCCTTCGAGGCGGCCATAGCGGCGTTCACCGAGCAGTTCGATGGCTCGACGGCTTCCGCCGGTCCCGCGCCGGATGCCGAGGCCACCGACACCGATTCCACCCTCGTGGACGCCGACACGACGCTTCCCGAAGAGGACATCTCGGAGACCAAGTGAACGCCGTGACCTATTCGCCGGGCTCCGTGGCCTCCCACTCCGTTTCCGGCCGGCGTGCCCCCTCGACGAAGGGGGCGTGCTGTGGCCGGCGGTAAGGAGAGGGTGCTGCGACGCCGGATCGGCAGCGTTCAGAACACCAAGAAGATCACCCGGGCCATGGAGTTGATCGCCGCCACGCGCGTCGTGAAGGCCCAGCAGCGGGCTCGGGCGGCCAAGCCGTACGCCGAGCAGATCACTTCGGTGATTGAGAACCTGGCTGCCGGGGGCGCAGAGGTTGACCACCCGCTGCTCCGCCAGGTCGAGACGGTCCAGCGGGTGGGCGTGGTTGTGATCTCGTCGGATCGCGGTCTGGCCGGTCCCTACAACTCGGCCGTCATCCGGGCCGCCGAGCGTCAGGTGCAGAACGCTCGGTCGGAGGGAGCGGACTACTCGCTGATCGTGATCGGCAAGAAGGCCCGCGACTACTTCGCCTTCCGAAACTTCAACATCGACACGTACACCAGCGGCATCAGCGACAACCCGACCTACGAGGACGCCCGTCGGGTTGCCGACACGGTGGCCTCAATGTTTACCGAGGGCCGGGTGGACCGCGTCGAACTCGTCTACACGGAGTTCATCAGTCTGGGCTCCCAGAAGGTGGCCGTTCGTCGCTTCCTGCCGCTGGAGAGCACCGCGACCATCGCAGCGGAGGGCTCCGGTGATTCCGGGATTAGCGGATCGTTTGAGTTCGAGCCCTCCCCGGAGGCCGTGCTGGCTGCCCTTCTGCCCCGCTACGTGGAGGCTCGCCTGTTCGGCGCCCTGCTGGAGTCGGCGGCTTCCGAGCATGCCAACCGCCAGCGGGCCATGAAGGCGGCTACCGACAACGCGGAGGAACTGATTACCAAGCTCTCGCGCGAAATGAACCGGGCCCGTCAGGACGCCATCACCACCGAGATTATGGAGATCGTCAGCGGTGCCGAGGCACTGGGGTCTGACGACACCAAGACCAAAGAACCCGTCGCCGCTGGCGTCGAGGCCTGAACCAGTACACGATCGAAGTAGAGCCAGGAGTAATCATGACTGACACCGCTCTCAAGGACGGCCGTATCGTCGGCATCGCCGGACCGGTGATCGACGCGGAGTTCCCCCAGGGTGAGCTTCCCGAGATCAACACGGCTATCGAGTTTGACGTTGTGGTAGACGGAGCGACCGTCACCATCGTGGCCGAGGTGGCCCAGCAGATCGGCGACAGTCGGGTGCGCGCCATCGCTATGAAGCCGACAGATGGTCTGACCAGGGGCACCACGGTGCACAACACGGGCCAGGGCATCAGCGTGCCGGTGGGTGACGCCACCCTTGGCCATGTGTTCAGCGTGACCGGCCAGGGCCTCGACGACCCGACGGCCGGCCAAGGAGCCGAGCGCTGGGAGATCCACCGTTCGGCTCCGTCGTTCGACTCGCTAGAGCCCAAGGCACAGATGTTCGAGACCGGGGTGAAGGTCATCGACCTGCTCACCCCGTACCTGCAGGGCGGCAAGATCGGTCTGTTCGGCGGGGCGGGGGTGGGCAAGACGGTACTCATCACCGAGATGATCAACCGGGTGGCCACCAACCACGGTGGCGTGTCGGTGTTCGCCGGCGTGGGCGAGCGCACCCGCGAGGGAACCGACCTCCTCCTGGAGATGGGCGAGTCGGGCGTGCTCTCCAAGGCCGCCCTGGTATTCGGCCAGATGGACGAGCCGCCGGGGGTCCGCCTGCGGGTGGCTCTGTCGGCCCTGACCATGGCCGAGTACTTCCGCGACGTACAGGGCCAGGACGTGCTGCTGTTCGTCGACAACATCTTCCGGTTCGTGCAGGCCGGTTCCGAGGTATCGACTCTGCTGGGTCGCATGCCGTCGGCCGTCGGCTACCAGCCGACGCTGGCCGACGAGATGGGAGACCTGCAGGAGCGAATCACCACAACCCGTGGCCGGTCGATCACGTCGATGCAGGCCGTGTACGTGCCGGCCGACGACTACACCGACCCGGCACCATTCACGTCGTTCACCCACTTCGACGGCACCACCGAGCTGAGTCGTGACATTGCCGCTCTGGGCATCTACCCAGCTGTGGACCCACTGGCTTCGACGTCAACGATCCTCACCCCCGAGGTCGTAGGTCAGAAGCACTACGACACGGCCCGTCGTGTTCAGGAGATCCTGCAGCGGTACAAGGAACTTCAGGACATCATCGCCATCCTCGGTCTCGACGAACTCTCCGAAGAGGACCGGATCACCGTGTCCCGGGCTCGCAAGGTTCAGCGCTTCTTGTCCCAGCCCATGAACGTGGCCGAGGTCTTCACTGGCCTGCCCGGTGTGACTACCCCGGTTGAGGAGACGGTGGACTCGTTCGCCGCCCTTGTCGACGGCGAGCTGGATGACCTGCCCGAGCAGGCCTTCTTGAACGTCGGCGGTGCCGAGGACGCACAGCGCAAGGCGCGCGAGCTCGAGGCCTGAGCCGACCATGACGTTCCAGGTCGAGTTGGTCTCTCCTGAGTCCATCTCCTACAGCGGTGAGGCCGAGATGGTCATTGCCCGGACGCTTGAGGGTGGCGACATCGCCTTCCAGCCGGGACACGTGCCGTTTATCGGCGTGCTGGCCGTCTGGTCGGTCGACGTGATCCGATCCGACGGGGCGCGTGACACCATCGCCGTGCACCAGGGTTTCATTCAGGTGGCTGGCACGAAGGTCAGCATCCTGTCCGACGTGTCCGAGTCGGCCGGCGACATCGACGTGGCTCGTGCTGAGGAGGCGAGGTCCGGTGCCGAGCAGGCGTTGGCCGCCGACCGAGAAGACGAGGACGCCGCAGGCGCCTTGGCCCGGGCAGAACTTCGCCTCCGGGTCGCCTCCGCGTAATTGTCCGCCTCCGGCGGGTCAAACTTGTCGTCGGTCTGCTCGTGGATCGACGGCCGGATCAGTAGACCGGGGAGAACTCCTCAAGTTTGTCCAACGCATGGTGGGCGTCGATCATGCGCACCGTGCGGGACTTGGACCGCATCACCAGCGACTGGGTGCGGGCCGCGCCCGATGTGTAGTGCACGCCCTTGACCAGGTCGCCGTCTGTGATTCCGGTCGCCGAGAAGAAGCAGTTGTCTCCGGACACCAGGTCGTCGGTGCCCAGAACCTGGCCCAGGTCGTAGCCGGCCTTGATCGCCTCAGCGCGCTCGGCCTCGTTGCGGGGCCATAGGCGTCCCTGGATAGCGCCGCCCATGCACTTCAGCGCGGCGGCCGAGATTACGCCCTCCGGAGTCCCACCGATGCCGAACAACACGTCGGCTCCGGACTCGGGCCACGCCGTAGAGATGGCACCGGCCACATCACCGTCCGGGATGAGTCGAATTCGGGCACCGGCGGTTCGTACCTCGGCGATCAGGTCGTTGTGGCGATCCCGGTCCAGGATGACCGCAGTGAGGTCGCGGACATCCTCGTTCTTAGCCTCGGCGATGCGCCGCAGGTTCTCGGTGGGAGATGCGGTTATGTCAATGACCGATGCGCACTGGGGTCCGACGGCGATCTTCTCCATGTAGACGCACGGCCCCGGGTCGAACATGGTGTCCCGGTCGCTGACGGCGATTACTGCGATGGCGTTGGCCCGCCCGAGGGAGGTGAGTGTCGTCCCGTCGATCGGGTCAACGGCGATGTCGGCTGCCGGGGGGCTTCCGTTACCGATGCGCTCACCGTTGTACAGCATTGGTGCTTCGTCCTTCTCGCCCTCGCCGATGACGACGATGCCGTCCATGGTGACGCTGTCCAGCACGTGACGCATGGCGTCGACCGCAGCCCCGTCAGCGCCCTCCTTGTCGCCCCGTCCCATCCAGCGGGAGGCAGCGAGTGCGGCGGCCTCGGTCACCCGACAGAGCTCGAGGGCAAGGTTGCGGTCGGGTACTTGAGCGTTATCAGTCATGGGTCGGGAACCTATCCCCTGTCCTAGGGGGCGTGGGAGACCGGCCGGGGTGGCACACTTCCGCCATGGCTTGGTGCTTCCAATGCGGGAACGAGTACGAACCCGGGGTTGAGGACTGCGTCGAGTGCGGAGTGGCCCTGGTGTCTGAACCACCGGCCGACCCGGCCGAGGTCGGGGCCTCCGACGAAGACCAACTGGCTTATGAGCTTCACGAGTGGGCCGGTGAGAGCCGGAGGATCCTGGATCAGGACCTGACCGCCGCGGGGATTGCCCATGCCTGGCAGGGAGCCACTTTGGTGGTGCGGGCCGATGACGAGGAGGCCGTCGACCGGGCCATCGAGAGTGCCGAGGACGCAGGGGGTCCGGCTATCGAGCCCGGGGTGGAGACGGTGGCCTATGAGGTGGACGGTTGGGCTGCCGACGAGCAGTCGGCATTCAGTGACTTGCTGGTGCGTCTGGGCGTACCGCACGAGTTTGACGCCGAGGGCGACTTGGTTGTCAGGGCCGCTGACGAGGAGGCCGTAGAGGCCGCATTGGACGCATTTGAGGCCGGGGCCGACGACCGTCCGGAGTTGGAGGGCTTGGATGCCAACGGCCTGCTCAGCGAGGTGTTCGTGGCCTGTGATCGCCTGCGACGCGATGCTCGGGACCTGGCCGGTATCGAGCGACTCACCGACCTGGCCCCCGTGTTGGTGGGCCATCGCCCGCCATTCGGAATCGACGGGCGGATGTGGAGCGCGTTGGGGGAGCGCGCCAGTGCTCTAGTGGACCTGCTGGGTACCGGTGACCCCGAGCCGGTAGCGGTGTCGGACATGGCCGGGGAGTTGGCCGAGATCCTCCGCCACTTAACCTAGGGACCACGCTGCCACGCCGGCGTCGTGTGCGATCTCAAGCAGTACGGCCCAGTTCCTCAAACGCGGGTTGATCCGTAGGTTGCGTCGGTCCTCCCCGGTGGGCGATCCTCGTTCCCTGGTTGGGACCGACCCGACTGGAGAGACGGGAGGGCGTAATCCATGCGGTTCATCCAGATCATCGAGTCCGAGAGCGATCCGGCCACCGAGTTGACCAACGTGCAGGGCTACGCCGAGATGGCAAAGGGCGACGAAACCGTCAAGGTCGAGCGAGTCACCATCTGTGGCGACAGGGACCGGCCGGGGGTCACCGTCATGATCGCCGAGTTCGCCTCGGCCGATGCCGCCAAGCAGAACGATGAGCACGAGATCACCCAAGAGGGTGCCGCAGCGGCACCTGATGGAACGACCTACCAGAACCTGGACGTGCACGGCGTCGTCCAGATGTGAGCCACGGGCCGCCAGTAGGCGGCCCCGGCGTCCAGACTCAGTCGGCTCGCAGCGCCCGCCACAGCGACCGGTAGGTCGGCCACTCCAAATCGCATACGTAGCCATCGGCGACCAGCGCACGGTGTAGGCGAGGCAGGTTGCGGTACGGCACCGTCATGTCCACGTGATGAGCGAGGTGGTAGCCCACGCTAAATGGCACCATCACCGTCCGTGCTAGCAGCGATTGGTGGACATGGTGGGTAGTGCGTCGCCGGTCATCTGAGCGGGTCATAC
>ENA-UPTF01000552-UPTF01000552.1-marine-metagenome-genome-assembly--contig:-NODE-552-length-25817-cov-4.880536_pt1 | contig 25817 bp, 23 predicted proteins | sample MGYA00238166_ERZ767019 | MGnify/ENA primary metagenome ERZ767019 (study PRJEB28930, sample SAMN06266391) | marine metagenome | isolation source: Sea water from 250 m depth | place: Atlantic Ocean | study... | reverse complement strand
TCCAATCTCAGGCTCAATCACCCACGGTTCGAGCAGTGACCTCCAGCGGCGAGACCACGTGTGGTCAGCGGTGACACGAGACCACGCTGCTTCCCCAATTCTCACAAGTTCGGTGTCATCAGTTAAGAGCATCGGCAACAACTGCGAGAGATCCCTGACCGATTCGTAGGTAACCACTTCGGTACCAGGACAGAATGCCTCCGCCACGGCGGGTCGCTCCTGGACGACAGTGGGTGTACCTACGACCGCGGCCTCGTAGGCCACCGGAGACAGGCCGAGCTCGTACGGTGACCGAACGACAGCAGATTGGTGCGCCAGCGACGGCGGCAATTCCACTACAAAAGCAGCACCCGCGTAGAGCGTCGCCCTATCCGGAAGCGGAAGAGGGTCAAATGCCGATACATCCAAGGGAAGTTCTGACCATCCTCTGCCCATCACAACAAGATCGTCGAGGTGGTCTAAGCCCATCACGACATCAATGTGCTCTGGGTCTGCATCCCCGACAATCATGAACCCCGCTCGATCCGAAGGCACAGCATCTAAAACTGTTGGCGGGTGGACAGCGGGCTCCATTAAAGACAGCCGGAAAGTTCCTAACGATGCGAACTCCTCAAAGGTGTGCCGATCAGGAACGGCGATGAGGTCGTACTCACGTATATCGTCAGCCAATTCGCTGAGATCCGTGGAGGCACCAATAAGCGAAGGTCCAGTATGAAGACAAAGAGCGACCGTCTCCGCTTCTGTTGTCAACGCGCGGATCTTGTCGCGGTCAGGGACGCCGGCCGAAGGAATGACTACGAGCATTTCGGGCGAGTATCGACGTAGGCCCCAACGAACCGCTACTTCTGTTGGGGCCACGGCGACAACCTCATGACCCAGAAATCGTAAGGGGTCCACGACTTGGGCTCGCAGCGGCGAATCGGCGGTGTCAACTCCATAACCGGTCACTAGTATCCGCATGGTTGGGGGCACCCCTACTGGTTAATCCGATCGGTCCCTGTTGGGGCCTCCCAATTCAGTGTGGAACAGTTCGCGTCAAATTTCGACGACCTTTGGGCGGTTCATTCCGCGGACTGGACTGACGGAGCATGGCTACCCCGAAACCGTAGGATCAACAATGCTGCGCAGCCGACGATGAGTGACGTCCACACGTTAACCCTGACGCCGAAAATCTCGGTCGCTTCATCGGACCGAAGTAATTCAATCCATACACGTCCTGCCGTGTAGCCGACAACATAAACCGCCCAGCTGTATCCCTTTTTCAAATTCGGTAGAAGTTTCGGCACAAGAAACGCTATGAACGCCGCCAAGCCGACGTTCCACAAAGCTTCATAGAGAAACGTTGGGTGAAACATTGAAGAATCTCGGTACATCTCTGGTCGATATTTTGGATCAATCTCCAGTCCCCATGGCAACGTTGTTGGTCGTCCAAAAAGTTCCTGGTTGAACCAATTCCCTAATCTGCCCACGGCCTGGGCTAAGGGAACACCGACAGCCGTCGCGTCGAATATCGCGCCAACATCGCCACCATCACGGCGAACAATCCACCATGCGACTAATGCTCCGGCGGCGATAGCGCCCCATATCCCCAATCCACCTTTCCAAAGTTTCGGAATCTCAGCCCAATTGTTTTGAAATCGATCAAAGTCCGTCGCAACGTGGTAGAGACGAGCTCCAACGATGCCGGCCGGTATCGACCACGTGGCCATTCGATGCACAGTTAACAAGTCGCCGCCGGCTGCCACGTAACGGCGACCAGTCACCCATACCGCCAACATTGCCCCTGCTGCAATCATCAGACCGTAGGCACGTAACTCAAAGATCCATATCTCTATCGAGCTCGTCGACGGGCTGGGGATCGCGGCAAGCATCACGTTCTCCAGTGAAGCCGAGAATGAACAGACATGTAATTCATCTCGTTTCTAATTGATTGCTCACTCTGGTCAGTGATTAATCCGGCTGTGGCGCTAGTTCGTCGAAATTCCCTCGTATACCGCACCGGTAATTCCTCGTTGTTCAAGTTCTTGCAACCATGGAATTGGGTCACCCAACATTCCCAGACTCCACGAGCCCGGCGGTAACGTGTCGAGAATCAGCCACTCCGTCGCTATCGCTGTGACGGCTCCGGCAACAGCCGAGGGGTAATCAATAGCCCCAATGACGTCAGTTGTTTGTCCGCCATCCCTCACCCCGCGGATTTCTATACGAACAGCGCCTGGACCCCCGTCACTGTGAGGAGACCGAAGCATCGGCAACCATGCCGTGACGCGGTCACGTCGAGTGCCCGCAATTTTCGAAGTAATCCGATCAGCGTCGGGGAAACTGGACGACAACAGCAATGCCTCAGGAAGCGCCGCCCTGTAACAATCTCTTGCCCCTAATGGATCTGGGAACCAAACCAACTCACGCCCCGTGCCACCGGGTAGTTTCCGCCAATCTCCGTCCCGCCAATCAATCGCTTCTTTCGTCCGCGCACGATGCAGTTGCCGCTGACATGCGGGTCCGCCGGTTCCCATTCGTGCCACATGGACTTCCTCCACACTCTCAAATCTTGAACCAGCGTGACGGGCAAGCAGGCAGCTAAGACCGGGAGAAAACGCTGCCCCGATAATGACCGACCGCTCCGCTTTGGAAGCGGCAGCGTCAAGATTCAGCAAAGCTTGGACATCGGTAACTGAGTCGGAAACTGAAACGATATGGGAGCCGTTGCCGAGAGCCTCTTCCGCCAACTCCCCGTGCCCTCCCGCAGGTTGGGTTAATACGGTGACATCAGACGAGGGCAAGGGCCCCGGCGATATGACTTCAACGTCGACATCGAGCAATTGGCGCACGAATCCATGAAGCCGTTGAGGTCTTCGTGACCCAAGAACAAGTCGGTCCACCAATCCTGACGCGGCCAATTGCCGCGCGACGCGTCGACCAACAACACCCGCACCTATTACCGCAACTGTTGTCATGTCAGCGAAAATCCGGTCCGCTGAGTTGACGCCAGCTTCCTTGTCTAGGTGGGACTCCCCCGGACCCTCTAAGGCGCAGAATTGCGGCAACCAACGTGCCAACGCCTATCGCTAGTATCGCTCTGCGTAGTGCTCGCACGACCCCCTCCGACCGCGTAAACCCGCCTAACACAAGTTCGAGTAAGACGAATTGTTCGCAACGTGGGGCTAGCTGGAGTCGAACCAGCGACCTCACCCTTATCAGGGGTGCGCTCTAACCAACTGAGCTATAGCCCCGAACGAAGTGTTGATCGTAGTGGCGAAGAGGATAGCTAGCCAATGTCGTTTTCTTGGACGGGGGCTTTATCTTCTTCCAAAAGAGTGACGCGAACTCCTCCTACGAGATCACTAATCAAGTTAAAGACAATGGTCAAAAGAACATTCAATGCGACGCCGGCAACAAACAACACGGCTCCAATGATTGTTGCTCTTCGAAAAATCTCATCTCCGTTGATCTCCCAAACTTCATAGGAACCAACCTCGGCGATGAACGATTCAATGTTTGAAATTACACCGGACCGAACCGCCGCCGCCCATAACAAATACCCAGCTAGAACCGTCGCTGCGTATAGACACGCATAAAGCAGTACCGACACTTTGAGTACCGACCAAGGGTCGATGTGGCGAATCGTTCGGCGAGTTCTGCGGACACGTGCCCGTCGACGGCTTAACCATCCGAGATCGCTTTCGTCAGGGGTGGATTCGTTTAGTCGCGGCGGAGCAGCGCTAGGGGGAATCGGACGATACGCCGTTGGTTGATCAGTTGAAGCACCGTCGGACTCAATAGATGGCTCCAGGTCCTCGATTGTCGGCACAACGCCTGTGGGTTCATGGACCAATGGGTCATCGAGCGCAGTATCTCGTTTCCGTTGTCGGGCCGGGGGCCTTCTAATTACGGTTCGTTCCCGGTTGCCGCGTTTCAACGATTCGGGGTCATCGATGCCGTCGCTGGGAGTTTTTTTCCTCTTACCTAGTCCGCGTTTCGTTTTTCCGTCGTTGCTTAGACCGACCGCGCGAGCAAAGGTTTCATCATCAACCCCATCGACGGGTTCGTTTTCCTGGTCTGGTGGATCAGATTCGACCACGCGTCGAAGTGTACGGGAGCCTCACCGGTCTCTGGTCGCGACTCAACCAACTGTCTCAGATTCTGGCGTTTCTTCCACTTCGTCATCAAAGGTGACGGGAGACAAAGCAGCGACGGTTTCTTCGTCGCTGATATTCATTACCTTGACCCCGGTGGCGTCGCGCCGCTGTTCAGCTATCTCTTGTACAGCGGTTCGTATGAGGACGCCCCCAGAAGAAACCAAGATAACTTCGTCCTCGAGGTCGACCATGCGGGCCCCCACCACAGCTGTGCCTCTTGCTTCGGTGAGTTTGATTCCTTTGACGCCCATGGTGCCGCGTCCCTTTCGGGGGTACGCCTCAATCGGGGTGCGTTTCCCATACCCGCCTTCGGTGACTGTGAGCAGGTGTCGCTGATCACCCTCCGACGCTGCTACCGCTGCAACGACGACGTCGTTCTCTTTCAAGCGCATCCCTCGGACGCCCCCAGTGCTCCGTCCCATCGGCCGGACCTGGTTACCTGCAAAACGGATGGCTTGTCCTTTGCTGCTCACGAGAACAATGTCGTCGTTCTCGCGAACTTGGATGACACGCACCAACTCGTCACCGTCACGTAGGTTGATGGCAATAAGACCATTTGACCGGTTCTTGTCGTATTCGCCAAAGGCTGTCTTTTTGACGACACCTTTTCGGGTCACAAAAAGCAGGTATTCATCAGGCGTGAATTCCTGCGTATCAATTACGGCTTCGACAACTTCATCCGCTTCTAATTGCAGCAGGTTGACCACCGCTGTCCCCCGAGCCGTTCGTTCCATCATTGGCACTTGATAAGCCTTGAGCCGGTAAACCTTCCCCCGATTAGTGAAGAAAAGAAGGTACGAGTGCGCAGTCGTGGTCAGAACGCGAACCAAAATATCGTCCTCTTTGAGGCGTGCTCCTTGCACGCCCCTACCGCCGCGGCCTTGGGTTCGGAACGTGTCGACCGCAACGGACTTTATATACCCGCCTTTGCTCAGGGTGATGACAACGGGTTCGTTGTCGATAAGGTCCTCAACTTCCATATCACCTTCGTCAAACACGATCTGGGATCTGCGCGGCGTGTCATGTTCGGCGCGTACTTCACTTAGTTCTTCCTTAATTACTGCCCGAAGTTGTGATTCGTTGTTGAGGATTTGTTCAAGTTCGCCAATCCGGGCCTTCAATTCCACAAGTTCTTCTTCAAGCCTGGTTCTGCCCAGCCTCGTGAGGCGGCTGAGTTGCATGTCCAAAATGTGATTCGCTTGACGCTCACTGAATGAGAACGGCGCGATTTGAAGATCAGCGAGCGCGGAAACTCGGTCCTCGCTGCCGCGTACGAGAACGATGATCTCGTCGATCAGATCAAGCGCTTGCAGCAAACCTTCAACGATGTGGGCTCGATCCTGGGCTTGCTTCAAACGGTATTGCGATCGACGCGTCACGACATCAATTTGGTGTCCGACATAAGCAACGAGCGCGTCACGAAGATTCAACGTTCTCGGTACGCCGTCAATCAGAGCGACCATGTTGACAGCAAAACTGCTTTGCAACGGTGTGTGTTTAAACAAGTTATTTAAAACGACGTTTGCGGGAGCGTCACGTTTCAGTTCGATAACGAATCTTGTTTGTCCTTTGGCCGATTCGTTTCGGAGTTCCCGGATTCCGTCGATGATTTTCCTGTCAACGGCGTCAGCTATTTTCTGCTCGATGTTCTCAACAGACGTTTGGTAGGGAATTTCAGTGACCACAATTTGGGTGTTGCGTGCGTCTTCGACAATTTCAGCTCGAGCACGAATTCGAACTGACCCTCGGCCGGTTGTGAGCGCGCTAGTAAGCCCAGCTCTCCCCATGATCAGACCACCCGTCGGAAAATCAGGGCCCTGAACAAACTGCATCAAATCTGAGACCGTTGCTTCGGGGTTGTCAACGAGATGGAGAGTGGCATCGATTATTTCAGTCAAGTTGTGGGTAGGGATGTTGGTCGCCATGCCGACTGCTATTCCTTGGCTGCCGTTCACTAGCAAGTTGGGAATACGAGCAGGCATGACAAGAGGCTCTTCTCCTGAGCCGTCAAAATTAGGAGCCAGATCAACCGTGTCCTCGTCGATGCTTTCGACCATCCGCATGGCAAGATCAGTTAACCGACACTCGGTATATCGATATGCCGCCGGCGGGTCGCTTGGGGATCCAAAGTTGCCATGGGGATCAATGAGCGTGTTGGCCAAGCTGAAGCTTTGACCCATGCGGACCATCGCGTCATATATCGCTGAGTCACCATGAGGGTGATAGTTCGCGATGACATCACCCACAACCGTTGCGCATTTCTTGTGGGGGCGGTCGGGGCGCATTCCAGTTGAAAACATTGACCAGAGAATGCGACGGTGGACGGGCTTCAAACCGTCGCGGGCGTCAGGAAGAGCGCGCGCTGTGATGACCGACATGGCGTAGTCAAGGAACGACTGCTCCATCTCTTGTTGTATCTCGATTGGCTCGACGCCGAGACGAGCTTCACCGTTTAAATTTTCCTTGTCGGAGGGCGGTACGTCGGTCATATCGGTTAGATGTCCAGGAATCGAACATCGTGGGCATTGTTTTGGATGAAACCTTTGCGACTTTCCACATGCTCGCCCATTAACACACTGAAGATGTTGTCGGCGATCGACGCTTCATCGACCGTTACTTGGAGCAGCGTTCTTGTTTCGGGGTCCATGGTGGTAGTCCATAACTCGTCTGCGTCCATTTCGCCCAACCCTTTCAGCCGTTGGAATTCGCTCTTATGGTTAGGGCGTTCGGACAGGAACGCTGCTTTGGCGCTGTCATCTTTGAGATAGACGGTGTCGTTGCCCGTTTTCGTCGAATACAGCGGAGGTTGGGCAATATAAACGTGGCCGCCGAGCACAAGTTCTTTCATCTGACGCCAAAAAAAGGTCAAAAGCAAAGTGCGAATGTGACTCCCGTCGACATCAGCGTCACAGAGCAAAACAACTTTGTGGTAGCGGATTTTTTCCGAATCAAAGTTTCCTTCTCCGACCCCCGCGCCTATCGCTGAAATCAGGGCTTGCACCTCAGTGTTCTGGAACATTTTTTCCAGCCGGCCCCCGAGACGTTCAACGTTCAGAATTTTCCCGCGTATTGGAAGGATCGCCATGGTTCTCGGGTCTCGCGCTTCTTTTGCAGAACCCCCAGCCGAATCACCTTCGACAATGTACAACTCGGTTTCCGAAGCATCCCCCGATGAACAATCCGTCAACTTTCCAGGGAGCCCTGCACCCGCCAGGGCTGACTTTCTGACTGTATTTTTGGCCTTTTGGGCTGCCAGACGCGCACGTCGGGCGTCAATGGCTTTACCAATGGTTCTCTTTGCTTCTTTCGGATGTTCTTCGAGCCAATTGGTTAAGGCCTCGTTGGTGGCCTTTTGGACCAAACTTCGCATCGATGTATTGCCGAGTTTCGCCTTCGTTTGACCTTCGAACTGAGGCTCTTGAAGCCGGACGCTGACAATGGCGGTGAGACCTTCGCGAATGTCATCCCCCTGCAAGTTGTCTTCCTTTTCTTTCAGGAGACTTTTTGCTCGGGCGTAACGATTAACAGTTGACGTCAACGCGGTTTTGAAACCCTCTTCGTGCATTCCACCTTCGATGGTGCTGATCCCGTTAGCAAACGAATGGATCCCGTCAAGCTGATACCCCGTGTTCCATTGGAACGCGATTTCAACTTCGTCACCGCCCTCCGAAGCCTCTAAGTATCCGACTTCTTCGAACAGCGGATCTTTAGCATCGTTCAGATGGCGAACGAAATCCCGGATACCACCTTCGTATCGAAACTCTGATTCGGTCGGCGAGGTCTCTCGCTCATCACGGAAGATGATCCGAAGCCCCGCGTTCAAGAACGCCATCATTTGGAATCTTTCCAAAAGTGTCTGTGCTCTAAAATCAACGGCGTCGAAAATCGTTGGGTCGGGGGCAAAAGTAACGCTCGTTCCCGACTTCAAGTTTGGGCTTTCACCAGTGTCAGTGAGCGATCCAACTGGTTCTCCCCCATCACGGAACTCTTGTTCCCATCTGCGCCCGTCGCGATCTATCCGAAGTTCAACACTGGTTGACAACGCGTTTACCACCGAAACGCCGACGCCATGGAGGCCTCCCGACACCTTGTACCCCCCGCCACCAAACTTTCCTCCAGCGTGCAGCAATGTCATCACCACTTCAGCCGCTGACTTATCGGGATATTTAGGATGTGGCCCCACAGGGATACCGCGACCGTCATCAGTTACTTGGCATCGTCCGTCCTTGAGGATGACAATTTCGATGGTGGTGCAGTGGCCGGCCATTGCTTCATCGACAGAATTGTCGACCACCTCGTATACCAAATGGTGAAGACCGGCTGGACCTGTTGAGCCGATGTACATACCGGGGCGTTTTCGAACGGCTTCCAATCCTTCCAGAACCTGAATATTTTCAGCCTGATACGTGACGTCGCTCACCTACACCCCTTTAGTGAGCCACAGACTACCAGTCGTAGGGGGATAAAAGAGGTAGGGCTAAAAGCGTCAAACAGCTTCTGAACGCTTCTCAGAGAAACGGCCCGCGTCAAGCACCTTTCACTTGGACTCTTATGCCTTTTAGTTCCAAGCTCGGGTGTAATTGGGTCAGTTTTGTGACTAAAGCCTGTTCTAGGTATTGAACCTCAGTAGCCCACCCTGGATGGTCGACCTCGATAAGAAGTTCACCGTCAATAAGGCGCCTGGGGGTGCAGTGTTCAGCAATGGTCGAACCTACGGCCTCAATCCAATGCTCATGTATCGCGTACATCGCGCCGTTGTCCCCGAAGTCATTGATGACTCGTTTCAGTACGTCCTTAAGAGAACGTGGTTCAGACCACCGTTTGCCTGAACTGTCTTTAAATTGCATTGACTTCGCCCTCGATAATTTCAAGAGTGAGCCCAGGTTTGACTCCCTCCGGAACGGTGCCTGTGGCCGACGTTAAGACGATCTGTGCGTTCGGCAAGCATTCGACTAGGCGGCGCGCTCGCCCTTCGTCGAGTTCTGAAAAGACGTCGTCCAACAGGACCAGCGCGTCGTCGCGGCAGACCTCCGAGATATATGTGTGCGTTGCTAACCGCAACGCTAAGGCCAAACTTCGTTGTTCCCCCTGCGAGGAGTGTGTTCTCGAATGAAGTGAAGACAAAAGCACCACTAAATCGTCACGGTGGGGCCCCACCAATGTCATACCGCGTCTTACTTCCTCATCTTGTGCTTCCAAGAGGCAGGTTTTCAGACCCGCCTCTCTCCAGTCAGCATCTAACTTGAGCGACACTTCGTCATTCGTACCTGCCACACGCCCATAAAAATCAGCGACTATAGGTGCAATATTTTCAACAAATTCAGCTCGGTAGTCTCCAATTCGAGTTCCTACATCAATGAGCTGCTGATTCCATACAGACAAACTTGTTTCGAGTTCTGGGGTGAAACGACCCCGACCTTGTTTCAACAGGTTGTTCCGTTGCCGAAGAATGCGATCAAAATCGACCCGGATGGCTCGAAATTCCGGGTTAATGCTCGCTAGAACATCGTCAAGCAATGAGCGACGTATCGATGGTGGCCCTTTAATGAGCGCTAAATCGTCGGGGCTAAACACCACGGCGCGAACCGTGTCGCCTAGATCCCTAAATTTTTGGACTCGCTGTTTGTTTACTTGAGCTCGAGATCGCCCACTTGCAGCTAACTCAATTTCAACTAACGTTGACCGCCCACCTTGTTCAACTTGTGCGCGGATGTACGCCGACGATTCACCATTAGCCACAAGCGCGTCAACCTTTGCGCCGCGAAAGGAACGGGCCCCACTCAACAGGAATAACCCCTCCACTAAATTGGTTTTCCCATGCCCGTTGAGCCCGATGACCAACGTGACTTTGTTGTCGAACTCAATGTCAGTTGTCAGATGGTTACGGAAACTCGTTAACCACAAGTGCGTGACAATCACCGTTTCAACGTGACGATTAAGAGACGCGAACTGGCATCAACAGATAAAGAAAGTCTCCACCCTCACTCGACCGGAGCACCGCAGGTTTCAAAGCGTCCAGAGTTTCAAGAACAACCTCGTCGCCCGGCGCGGCTTCCAACCCTTGGATTAGATAGTCAGGGTTGAAGGCAACAGTGAGTTCATCACCTGCGTACTGGGCGTCTACTTCTTCATGCGCTTGCCCCACATCTTGTGTGACGGCCATTAGTTCCACGCAATCATTTTTTTGGGTAATTCGCAGCGGTGTCGTATCTCTCGCCATCAACTTGACGCGTCGAACAGCCTCTAACAGGGGTTCCCTGCCGATGGTCAGTTGATTTGGGTAGCTACTAGGAATGAGCTGTCGGTAGTTAGGGAACTCGCCCTCTATCAGCCTGGTTGTTACTTGAACGGCCCCATCGTCAACAGAGACGTCAAAGGTAACTTCTTTCTCTCCTAATCGAACAGTCACTTCGTCAGAGTCACCTAAAACGCGGCTGAGTTCATCAAGTGCGCGCGATGGGACAAGCACTTTTTGACCATCACTCAAAACGGTGGCGTCAGGGAGATCACGTACTGCAAGACGGTAAGAATCTGTCGCTACTAGGCGTAAACCGCCGTCTTCGGCCGACATCAACACTCCGGTCAAGATTGGTCTTGCGTCATCGCCGCTGGCGGCCCTAACCACCTGCTTAAGACCTGCAGCAAGATCAGCGGTAGCAACAGTCACCTCGTCACCAGTTGGATCGCTAAGAACTGGAAAGTCATCTACCGGGAGCGTTCGTACCGAAAACTGTGACCGGCCGCTGCTGATTTTTGCCTCTTCGCCAGAGACTTCAACCTCAATGGCTCCTGAATCGAGTGATCGAACAATGTCGACTGCTATCCGCGAGGGAAGCACGGCCTCACCTGGTTCTGTTACAGCGACAGCGACGGAGGCTTTTACGGTGATCTCAAGGTCACTCCCCGTCATAGTGAGAACATCATCGTCGGCGCGAAGATGAATACCAGTAAGCACAGGCAGGGCACCACCACGGCTGCTCACAGCTCGACTTGCCGTTCCCAATTGTTCGACGAGTGCGTCGCGTTCACATCGAAACTTCACGTCGAACTCCCTCTCTTTAAATGGTTTTTAAAATTTAATAGTTGTAATAGGTCTTGTGGATTGTGGATAACACGTTGAATTCGCTGGTCAGCCCTTGTTTCTTTATCGACACTACTGTCCACCGCTACCCACAGGAGACCTTGCTGTTTAAAGAAATTCGATGATTTGTGTGGATAAGTAGGAATTGTCCACGTTGTCTCCACAGTGCGATCCAGAACTTTATCCACGGTCTAATTTGACTTGAGGTCGGAGATCAAAGCGCTTACTTGGTCATAAACCTGGCGTCGTTCAGCCATTTGGTTTCCAACTTTTTCAACCGCGTGCATCACTGTTGTGTGGTCTCTTCCGCCGAACTCTCGGGCGATGGCGGGATAACTCAAATCCGTTAATTCGCGAACGACGTACATGCTTATCTGACGGGCTTGCACCAAACTTCGGTGACGGCGCTTTCCTTTAAGTTCGTCGACGTCATAACCGAACATGTCCGATGTTGCGTCAAGAATTACATTTGGAGTAATGGGTCTTGACTGATGACTATGAACAATGTCCCCGAGAACCCGTTCGGCTAGGTCAACTGTTATTGGTTCATCGGTTAGTGACGCGTACGCGCTGACTCGGATTAGAGCGCCCTCCAACTCTCGGATGTTGTTCGTAATAAGTTCAGCGATGAACTCGAGTGCTTCGTCCGGAACGGCGGCTCGTGCGACTTCAGTTTTCTTGCGCAAGATCGCGAGTCTGGTTTCAACGTCAGGTGGTTGGATGTCAGTTATGAGACCCCACTCAAATCTGCTGCGAAGTCTGTCTTCTAATGTGGCGATATTTCTCGGGGGTCGATCAGACGAAAGAATGACTTGCCGGCCTGCTCCATGAAGTGAGTTGAAGGTATGGAAAAACTCTTCCTGTAGTCCTTCCTTGCCCTCCATGAACTGGATGTCGTCAATCAGCAACACATCAATGTCTCTGTAGCGCCGTTTGAAAGTGTTGGTTGTTGAGGTTCGAATCGCTTCAACAAATTCATTGAGAAACGTTTCAGTTGATACATACCGAGCGGCGTAATTTGGGTAAGTACTTCGGATGTAATGAACAATCGCCTGAAGTAAATGTGTCTTACCGAGTCCAGCCCCTCCATGAATAAAGAGAGGGTTGTAGCTCCTGCCAGGCGTTTCTGCAACGGCCAATGCGGCCGCGTGAGCGAAACGGTTGCTTGTCCCGGTCACAAACGATTCGAACGTATACAACGGATGAATCGTGTCGGTGTAGGAGTCCCCATTCGCCGTGTGCCGAGGTATATCGGGTTGAGTTGGGCTATCGAGGCGGTCTTGGAGGTCAGGAGCTGATGGTGATTCTTGTTGGAGGCGTGGCGATTCACTGGCTCCTATCGAATTGTCCAACTCTGTTTGAACTTCGATTTCAATCACACCCGTTTCACAACCAGCGTCGGCCAATGCGGCTTCAACCATGGGTAAGTAACGGTTCAATACGCGATCACGAATGACGCTGCTCGGGGCTACTAGGACAACTCGTTCGGGTGACATGGCCACGACGTGGAGGTCACGAAATGAGGTCAACCAGACCGCTTCCGATACTTGGCTTCGAAGTAAACCTCTACATGTGGTCCAAATTGCGTCAGCATTGAACTGGATAGGTTCGCTAATGTCGGTTTGGTCCTGGTTACTTAGGGTTTCGTCAGCCACTGGGCCTCACAAATCAAGCCGTGTGGAAAACCTGTGGCTGCTGTGTAAAACCCTAGGATCCACTCGTTCTCGGGTTGTGGAACCTAGCACTCCGTGGCGAAGCGCACCTAAAATACTACTTACAGTAGTTGATTCGATGGTGTGGGGCGTGAATTAGCACGTTGCGCGCGAGAATGAGGTAACAAGGCTTGTGAAGGCTTCTTATTGGCGATGTTTCTCTTTCGCGCTAACGCCCTCTAGGCTGGTTTCGTTCCGGTGCAGTCGACCGACGCGCCTGGCGAAGATTTATCCGAAAATTCTATTCCAATGTCCGTATCGTTGCCCCTCCGAAAGGCAATCTCGAGATCCAGATATATCCGCAACAATTCAGCCCGTTGCCCTCTGGGTCCTTCCCTTTCTTCATCCGCAGCAACCGGACTACCACACGGCCCAAACGGAGGCCGCCACTATGAAACGCACTTTTCAACCTAATAACCGCCGCAGGGCCCGCCGACACGGGTTCCGCCATCGCATGTCAAGCAAGGCCGGACGCGCTATCGTCAAATCGCGCCGTGCCAAGGGTCGCCATCGGCTGAGCGCTTGATTGAAAGCTGTAATCAGCGAGCCGATTTCGTGATCCTTAATCGCGCGAAACGACTCTCTGGGCGCATTTTGTGGATGATGTTTTCTCCAGATTCAACACTTACGCATCCCCGCGTTGCTTATGCCATCGGTCGTTCTCGTGGCACGGCGGTGCAACGAAATCGATTACGTCGCCGGGTTCACGCAGTGTTACGGGAGAGCGAGAGAGCCATACCCAAGGGCCGCTATCTCATTGGAGCTCTTGTCCCTGCTGTTTCAGCGAATTTTCCACAGGTACGCGACGATGTACTCGAACTGCTGAAAAAAGTAGAGAAGTGACGTGAACTTACTGAAGCGAGGACTCCTCCGCGGGATTCGTGCCTACCGCCTGCTTTCTAGCTATCGACTGCCAGTTTGCCGCTTTGATCCAACTTGCTCGCAATACGCCATGGATGCCATAGAGATCCACGGAGGAGTCCGAGGCACGGCTATCGCTACCCGCCGCGTGTTGCGCTGCCATCCCTGGGGCGGTTGCGGGTATGACCCAGTGCCGAGCTCGACGCGAGAGCCCGAGGTCCAATGTTTGACCTGATTGCCCAGGTGCTCGCCTGGTTTTACGATTTTTCTGGCAGCTATGCGATAGCAATTGTCCTTTTGACATTCCTCATCATGCTGGTCCTTACGCCTTTGACGCTTAAAGGCACCCGTTCGATGATGCGAATACAAGAGCTTCAGCCTGAGTTGAAGCGGATCCAAAATAAACACAAAGGTGACCGTCAAAAGCTGAACGAAGAGACGATGGCGCTGTACCAAAAAAACGGAGCCAATCCGTTAGCCGGCTGCTTGCCTACGCTCGTTCAACTCCCCGTGTTCATCGTTCTATACCGAGTCATCAATGGCATGACCAAAATCGGTGGCGACGGAATACCGAACCCCGCCTATCTAGATAAAGGATCAGCGCTATATCAGGACCTGGTTGCCGACGGTGGCGAGATGGTGTCCTTCGGGATCGATCTATCGGAAGCGGCGAAAGATGTCGTGCGAGCCAACTTCGTAGATGGACTGCCGTACCTCGGCCTCGTCGGCGTCACCTTTATTTTGTCCTTTCTTCAAACTGCACAGATGAAGTCTCGTAGAGGCGACGTAGCCGTTCAAAATCCGCAGATGGAAATGCTGATGAAAATCATGCCCTACATGCTGCCCGTGTTTGCGTTTTTAGTGCAGGCAGCACTAGGGGTTTATTTTGTCGCTTCAAGCTTGTATCGCATCGCGCAGCAGGCGTTCATTCACAAGACCATGAAGCCAGTGATTGCGGGGGACATCGACACGATTGAGGCTGAGGTGGTCGAGGACGCGGAACCGGTCACCAAGGAGCTGCCCAACCAACGATCCAAGAAAGCATTAGCTGCTGATGATGAACGCCGCAGAGCTCGCGAGGAACGCAGTAGGCGGCGAAAAACTGACAGGCAAACGGACCCCTCAGATCGAGGCGCCGCTAAACCAAAGAAGTCCGAAAAATCAAAGAAGTCCGAAAACGACGAAGACGCGAAGCCAATTCAGTCAAAGCGCACGTCAGGTGATGGGCGAACCAAGAAGCGACGGAAGTAAATAACCATGGATTGGATCGTGACAACAGGCTCCACCCTCGATGCTGCAATAGAAGCAGCCCTCGATGAGCTTTCGGTTCCTCAGGAAGACGTGGAAATCGAAGTCATCAAGGAGCGAAAACGATCGGTGTTTGGGTTGCGACGTGGATATGCACAGGTCCGCGCTCGAGTTCGCCCGATAGTGGCACCTCCGAAGCGAGAAGGGCGTAACCGAGCGAGAATTTCAAAGGCAAAGAACCGTCGGAATCAAGGCCGTAAGGGTTACGCGAAGACAGCCGATACCTCCAAGAAGACGCGGGGTGTGACTTCGGGTAAAACGTCAGAGAAAAATAGAAAACAAAAACCAGAGAAGCAAACCGTTGCGGCGGCCCCCAAGGGCGATGAGAAAGTGATCAACCAACCTCGAAGTGCAGGACAGCGACGTAAGCGCACGATCGACTCAAAGCAAGAAAACGGGTCACCTAATTCATCGAACATACGTTCGAGTGACGCCAGCGTTAATTCTGATCCAAAGCCAGAGATGCCGACGACCCGCCGCACCCGCAAGATCGACCACTAGGGACAAAGTCCCCGAAATAGAAGGCAGGAGACTGCAATGACCACTGAGAACACCGTAGAACAGCAACAACAGATGATTGGAGAGTTTTTAGAAGGGCTTGCCCAATCATTCGGAATTCAAGCAACGGCGCAAAACGTTGCTGCTGATGAAGACAGTTTTGAAGTCAATTTGGATGGGGACGACAAACAACTAGGCCTCTTAATAGGACCGAAGGGTAACCATCTGGCTGCTATCCACGAGGTGTCCAAGACAATGTTGCAGCGACGGCTGCCCAGTGTTGACCGTGCTCGGATCCGCGTAGATGTCGGTGGCTACAGGAGCCGCCGGCGCGAAGCCCTGCAGGCTTACGTCCAAGAGCTGGCACAAAACGTCATTTCCTCAGGTGTAGAAAAAGGTTTAGAACCAATGAACGCCGCGGATCGCAAAGTGGTGCATGATGCCATCAACGATATCGAGGGGGTTTCGACGGTCTCGGTTGGTGAAGAACCCCGGCGTCGGGTCGTTCTCGTCGTCGCTAGTGACTGAGTGACGTAATGAGCCGGCTCAAGCTGGCGACAGTCCTTGAACGATCTCAACTTCTCGGCCACATAGGACCGGGGAGCGTCGGTGAGCACATACAACATTCGCGGGCCCACCTCAGTGCGGCCAACCCGCCCGAAGGGTCGCGGTGGTGTGATTTAGGTACAGGTGGAGGGCTTCCCGGCCTCGTTGTCGGTCATGATCGCCCGGATCTTCAGGTGGTTCTTTTGGACCGCTCGACGCGCCGCACTCGTTTTTTGAAGCAAGCGGTTCTGGACCTAGGGATTGAAGACCACGTTGAGGTGGTAACCGGTGACGTCACAACTATCGCTCACCAACCGTCCCACCGGAACGCTTATGACGGGGTATTAAGTAGGTCCTTCGGCGGCCCGGCTATCACCGCTGAATGTGCCGCTGGGCTATTAAAATTGGGAGGAAGAGTCATTGTTAGCGAACCACCTGACCCATCTAAGGACCGTTGGCCGCTACACATTCTGGGCTCAATGGGATTCCGTGAGCCTGACTTCGTTGCTGGGCCGCCGAGGTTCGCGTCTATTTCGCTTATTAGGTATCCGAGCGTGGATTTACCGAGAACGTGGGCCCAATTGAGCAAAAACCCCAGGTTTTAACAACCGGGTGGTCTGGTTTCACGTGAAACACGGCGCCGTTGTTGCTGAGCGTTTCCAAATAGGGACCGCATAGGGGCGGGTGCTTGACCTAGGTGGTCGGAAAGACTGAGATAAAGGGCAAAGAGATGGGTCCCGTGGCTCATCCAGAAGAGATCGAACTCCATGACTCGTGTTCTCGCGATCGCCAACCAGAAAGGCGGGGTAGGCAAAACAACGACAGCCGTCAACGTCGCGACCAACATTGCTTTAATGGGCCATCGCACTCTTTTGGTCGATGCGGATCCTCAAGGGAATGCGACGACAGGATTTGGGGTTGATGGGCGAAACGCGAAAAATTCTAGCTACAACGTGCTGGTCCAGCAGCTTCCGATAAGCGCAGCGCGCGTTGCCACAATGGTTAACGGCTTAGATTTATTGCCGGCGAACCTTGATCTAGCGGGAGCTGAGGTCGAGTTGGTTCCGATGTTCAGTCGGGAATTGCGGCTACGTTCAGCTTTGTCATTGGTTACTAATGAGTACGACTATGTACTTATCGACTGTCCCCCCAGTCTGGGCTTAGTTACGGTCAACAGTTTGGCTGCGGCTCAAGAAGTGGTTATTCCACTGCAATGTGAGTACTACGCGCTCGAGGGATTAGGCCAGCTTCTGACCAATGTGGAACTGATTCAGCAGAGCCTTAACCCCGGGTTAGAGGTTACGTCCATCATTCTGGTGATGTATGACGCGCGGACGCGTCTGGCTGAACAAGTAGCAGGTGAGGTTCGGACCCACTTTGGTGACGTGGTGAGACAGGCAGTTGTGCCCCGCTCCGTTCGCCTATCTGAAGCACCTAGCTACGGCCAACCCATCGAATTGTACGACCCTACTAGCAGTGGAGCAGTGGCCTACCGAGAGGTCACCCGTGAAATATTAGATCAACAGGCACCGAACTGGAGTGAGTTGGAAAGGAAACAGTAATGCCTAGACCACAAGGGGGATTAGGGCGTGGGTTAAGTGCGCTAATTCCGCCCGCACCGACATCAAATAAGGGCGATGGACCAACCCCGTCCCCGACAAGTAAGGATGATGGCGGCGACGCTGGACACCACGAACGCCTTTCTTACGACAGTAGATATGTGGAGTTGCCATTGGATGCGTTGGTAGAGAACCAGTTTCAACCCAGGAAGGTGTTTGATGACCAGGCATTGGAGAGCCTCGCGTCATCCATCAGGCAGTTTGGAGTGCTGCAGCCGGTCGTGGTGAGGAAAAAATCAGATAACCAAACGTACGAACTTATCGCGGGGGAGCGGCGGTGGCGGGCGTCCAAGCTTGCCGGGCGAGCGACCGTTCCGGCCATCATTCGAACTTCTAGAGACGAATTAAGTTTGGTAGAAGCGCTTGTCGAGAATTTGCACAGAGAGGACCTGAATCCGATAGAGGAAGCGGCAGGGTTCCGACAATTGATTGACGATTTTGACGTAACCCACGCTGAAGTAGCTCGCCGGTTAGGTAAAGGGCGCGCAACCATTTCGAATTCTTTGCGTTTGATGGAGCTGCCGTTGGAAGCACAAACGGCGGTCGCCGCCGGGAAAATCAGTGCGGGACACGCTAGAGCATTGCTCGCTTGCGCTTCTCCGTCGCGCCAAGCAGCCTTACTGAGGAAGATCATTGATGATGGCTTGTCTGTTAGGGCTGCAGAAAACTTCGCAAAACAGTCAGCTTCGGGTACGCGAACCGCAATTGTCGCTCCCGACGAACAAAATTATGCTTCTGAACCGTCTGTTCTGGAAGCTCAGAATCGCTTAAGCGATCACCTAAATACCACTGTCAGTGTTCATATGGGCGCGAAACGTGGGAAAATCACCATCGAGTTTGCTACTATAAGTGATCTCACGCGCATCTACGAGATCATTTGTCGAAACAATGAAGGCAGCTAAAGTTCAGATATCCACAGACTGTGGATAATCAAGCACAACGCTAATCGAGCCCGCTTTGCGCAAAGTCACGGAGAGCTTTGGTGATGATCGTCGCCATCTGCTGATGAGCCCGAACTAAAGAATTGACGTCATTGAGACGACACAACAGGGCGGGCATTTGGGTCTCCCGCAGCAATGGCAAGCGCATCCCTGTTGAGGCAATGCCGGGGAACAGTTCTTGAAGGTCGTCGGAAATGGCGACCCCCAGTTGTTTCCCAGCTGGACTTTCAAAATGGTCTCCAAGAAAGTGACAAATGGAGGACGCTCCGTCGCGTACTTCGACCCCTACGCAAAAATCAGCCCCGAAGTGATTTGCTTGGCGCGCGTGACTGCTCCAGTCAGGGTGGTGGGCGGTCAGCGTCTCCGCTCCGGCGTCTGTGAGGTTCCGCCGGAGTGACGCGATGATCGCGTCCAGTCCTCCACACTCAGCGAGAAAAATTTTGTAGCCGGTCAGTCTGTGGCTTGGAACAGAGAATCTCTGTCGTTCTTGCAGCCGGGTAATATCGCCCGGCTCTCCAAACCTCTTGGCAACCCGCTGTAAAAACTCGATGGTGACTGGTCCGCAAACACCATCAGGCACTATTCCCGCATTCAGCTGGAAATCTACCAACGACTCTGCGGTCTCATCACCATGGATCCCGTCGATATGACCCAGTGGAAAGCCCAATGTTGTCAGGAGACGTTGGAGTTCGGCGACGTCATCGCCACGTAGTTCGGGCGCCTGTAGATACAAGAGACGTGACCCGAGCCGGTGCCCGGCCTCGACGAGCTGCCCCCAAGTCTGAGGACCACAGATTCCGTCTACGTCAATGGAGCGTGACTCTTGGAATCTCTCTACTGCTGCCTGAGTTGTTTCACCGAACTCGCCGTCGACGACACCAGGTGATTGCCCAATAGAGAGTAAGCGGGCCTGAAGATCGCGAACATGATCGCCTCTAGCCCCAATTCCAAACGGGCGAATCGCTGTCGGGTCTACAGGAATTCGCCGATCTCCTCCAGCAGCGCGCCTTTTGGCTTAGCTCCGATGAGCTTCTTAGCGGGTTCGCCATTTTCAAAAACAATCAATGCCGGGATGCTCATTATCTCGTAACGACGAGCTAGGTCGGGACTGTCGTCCACATTGACCTTGGCAATTTTAATGCCCTCTTCTTCCGAAGCGATCTCTTCAAGAATTGGTGCAATCATTTTGCAAGGACCGCACCATTCCGCCCAGAAGTCGACGAGCACGGGAGTGTCCGAAGAACTAATCGCTTCGTCAAAAGAATTCATATCAAGGTCGGTAATGCCCTCAGCCATCTTTGGCTCCTCATCGCAGGTGAAGGCACTCTAGTGGTATTCACGCCGGTTTGATCGGCTTAGTCAGAGCGCCATGGCTTCCTAGTTGGAATCAATCAGATTGTTCCTCAAGCCATCTTTCAGCATCAATTGCCGCCATGCACCCGGACCCTGCTGCGGTGACGGCTTGCCGGTAGTAATCATCTTGAACGTCACCGCATGCAAAAACCCCAGCGATTTCGGTTTTGCTGCTATCCGGCTCGGTCACCAAATATCCGTTGTCTTTAAGCGTTAGGTGGTCTCGGAATAGATCGGTATTGGGACGGTGCCCGATCGCGATAAAGAGACCTTGAACAGCTAAGGGTTTTTGTTCATGAGTAATACTGTCCTCGAGGATGACGCCGGACAGTTTTCCTTCCCCTTGTATTTCAACTACTTGACAGTTCCACAGAATTTCCAATTTCGGGTTCGCAAAGGCTCTGTCACGCATAATTTTTGACGCCCGGAGCTGGTCGCGACGGTGGATCAAATAGACCTTTGACGCAAATCGGGTGAGAAAGGTCGCTTCCTCGACGGCACTATCTCCGCCTCCTACGACAGCGATGTCCTGATCTCGAAAGAAAAACCCGTCGCACGTAGCGCAAGTTGAAAGGCCGTGACCCAAAAGCTGTTCTTCATTTGGTAGACCGAGCATCAAACTCTGAGCTCCGGTGGACACGATGACGGTTCGAGCTACGTAGCGGTCCTCCCCCGTCCAAACTTGGAACGGCCGCTGAGTGAAATCGACCCTAGTGACTTTTTTCGTAATGAACTCCGCCCCAAATCTCGTCGCCTGGCTTCGGAAATTGGTCATTAATTCGGGCCCCATTATTCCTTCGGGGAACCCGGGAAAATTTTCGACATCAGTGGTCAACATCAACTGTCCACCTGGTTGGTCGCTAGTCGACGAGGGCTCTCCCTCGACCACGAGCGGCGCCATATTTGCTCGCGCTGCGTAGATGGCCGCTGTTAGCCCAGCCGGACCGCTCCCAATGATTATGACGTCACGTATGTCGTTCATATTCTCTCTCCGGGATTTTTATTCAGTGGCCTAAAGGAGACGTTTCGACCAAAAGACGGCGCCGACGGCGGTGAATAGAACTCCCAAGAGAAGATGAGAACTCCACACGCCGCCCGGCAAGAAGTTATTAGTGGCTTTCACGGCAGCAATAACCACAAGAGTTGTGACTGCCAGTAGCGCAACGAAAAGCACAATGCCGTAGGCGATAAATCGGGCGATGAGAATCAATGGCGCTGTGGTTCTTCCCCGAACTAGTTCGACGAAGTCGACTACCAACCGTGTGGCGCGATTTGCCAAACTTGTGTCTACTGACTCTTCAAGGGATGGAGAAGTCACGAAGTGATCCTAGCTAGGACCCTATGACGAAATGAATTTCATCAGACGGTCTAGCCGAACAAAGGACGACCACTGACCTGTAATTCAGTGAGGGTGACGCGATGACCGCCGACAGGTAATTCTTTGCCCAAGTCCGTTATCCACAATAAAAGTGTGGCCGCTGGAGTTCCGTCCATATTGACCGTGAGAGTGCCGCTGATTTCGCTTCGAGTAACTATTGGATCACCCCAATCTTGCCACGCGCTGGTGCTGTCTTGAGAGGCAAAAATTTCGAAAGACCAATCAATAGTTGGTGAACTGATCCGAAGCCAATCGATTTGTTGCGGTGGGCCCAGTCGAATTATCAGCCCGACACCGTCTTTTAATCTTCCAAAATCACTTGTGTTGTAGCGCTCGGTGTACCAACCACTACCGCTGTCGCCGTTGTTGATCAGGTCAAGTTTCTCGCGATGTTCCGTTCGGCCCTCGGATTTGGGATCAAAATCAATAATTTGAGTAATTTGGAGTTTTGAGGTTAGAGACGGTGGCCGGACAGTAACCGGAGCTGCCTCCGACATAGGGTCCTGGGGATCGTTTATGAGTATGGTTTCCTCCGGCCGTTCACGGACTACCTCGGGAACAAGCTCCATGGCTGGCAGGCTGGTCTGAGTTCGCGATGCGAACAAACCGATAGCGATAAATAGGCCAGCCAAGACAGCGATCATCGCGGCAGGCGCCAACCAACTGCGCTCGGCCTGTAGGTAGTCGGATTTGGGTGCCTCACTAGCCTTGGATACTGGACCGAGGTCTTGTTGTAATGACCTGAGGGCCAAAACCAGTGACGAGACGTCGGACCACTGACCCTCCCGATTGACGGATCGATTAATCAGTTGCTCTAACTGCACGGGTATCGCGGGATGGAGTTCCTGCCGGCCTTGATGATCAAGTTGCGGGTTGAAGCCGAGTAGCAGGTAGTGAAGTAATTCACCCAACGCGGCTATATCATCGCTCGGCCGTGCGGGAATGTTTATCGCGTCACTAGTAGGAGGGCCTTCGACGATCACGATCGTCCCATCTGCCCGGCGTCCGACATGGTCCGCTTGCAAACCGCCAAGAGCGAACCCCGCGTTATGAAGGGTTGCCAGAGCTTCGCCAAGCTGAATACCAATAGCGACGGTTTCTTCGAGGGAACAATGACCTTCCCGAGATAAGTGATCTTCGAGGGTTTCCTTGGGCAATAGCTCGGTGACTACCCCGAAACGGTCCTCCAGACCGACGGTATCAAGGACGTGCAATAGGGCCGGATGTTCGAGTCGCGTTAATGATTGTGCTTGGAGTTGGACGCGCTTGCCGATTTCAGTTGAGGGGTCAAGAAATCTGATCGTTACTGGTCGATCCAACGTCCGATCCAAGGCGATCCACGATTCGACAGGGCCCCCACTGATTCGATTATCAATCCTGTACCTCTGGTGATCCTCGATCGCCATTGTGTTTCAACGAACTCAATCAACCAGTGGATTGGAACGCGATACCAATCGTTCCGATACCAGCGTGGGCACCTACCACCGGACCAACTTGAGCCACCAGCACCTCTGTCTGGACTAACGAACTGATTTGCTCGACAAAAGAATCCACATCGTCGCATGCAGCGTGAAGGACATAGATGCTTTCAATGCGCTCGGCGTGTTCTTCGACAACTCCGACGAGGTAACTCAGTGCCTTACTTCGCGTTCGTTGTTTCCCCGCGGGCTCGACGACACCATCGCGAACCTCGATCAGAGGTTTGATAGAAAGCATCGAACCGAGGAGAGACTGCGCCGCGCCAATGCGGCCCCCTTTTCTCAAGTTTTCAAGAGTGTCCAAAGCAGCATGGACCTGAGTACGAGAGGCACCGTCACTAGCGACGTCTGACACCTCATCGAGGCTTGCACCCGCTTTTGCCGCTTGTGCTGCAGCCATGACAATCGCTCCAAGACCAAGAGTCACCGTTCGACTATCGACCACTCTGACGTCTATCTCACCGTCGACTTCACGTGCCGCTTGCTGTGCAGCCTCGATAGTCGCCGAAAGTTCGCCGCTAAGTACGATGGCAACCACTCCGTTTGCTCCAGCTGTCGCTGCGCGCCGAAACACCTCGACGAAAGCGCCGGGAGCTGGGGCGGCAGTTGAAGGTAATTCGTCTGTTTGTCGACATTTCTCCCAAAATTGATCCGTTGTTAGTTCAAGCCGGTCAACGAACTCCGTCTCGCCGAAGCGAATTTTTAGGGGCACGATGTCAATGCCTAATTGAGTCACCAAATCTTCTGGGAGATCACAAGAACTGTCAGTTACGATTTGAATAGAACTCATGATGGTTCGTCCTTTTCTGGGGGCAACGAAATCGAATGACTACGTCGGAGCCCCGAAACTAGTTCCGTCGCCGTTCGTGTGCCTAAGAGTAATGAAATTGCGAAGTGGACCAGCATTACCCCAACCCCAATAAAAAATATATGGAGTAGCGCCTGGTCGACTCGAACTTGCGTTACCGCAAGAGCCGTAGCGAGAGCCGCCAAGCCCGGCAAAACGTGCTTCCAAAAACCGGACCGGGTAAGACTCTCGAAGCTCCAACGCGCCAGGACTTGTTTTCGAAGCTGCCAAAATTCCACCCAGGCGCCCACCGCGGACCCAAGAGCTAGCCCCACTGGACCTAAACGAGCGGGAAGATTTGCCGCATTGCGGACAGTATCGGGCAATGGCCCCCAGACTACGTTGGCATCACCAAACCCCACGAGCCTCTGGCCCACTACCAAAATCTGCTCAAACTGGAACATCAAAACTGCCCCAACGATTAAGGAAATGACCACGCGACGACCGGCAATTCGAGCCGGTGTGCGAGTATCGCCAACGCTGTAGAAAACGTTTTGGAGTAAGCGGGAGCCCATTAAGGCGGGCAGACCGAGGGCATACCCGCCGAGGGCCAAGCCAATAACGGTTAAATCATCTGGACTAACACGGTTGCGAAATCCACCAAGATTGAAAAGAGCATCAGCAATCTGTGGGCCTGCTGCCAGGTACAAGGCAATGATTGGCCCCGCTAACCACAGCATTTGCAGTAAACGTCTCGAAAGCCGCTCCGCAACCACATCAGGATCGTCTATGCGGCTGAGTTCAGGCAATTCCGCTGCAACGACACTCGTCGCTATAAGGGCTATAGGGAGTAGGTAAATAGCTTGAGCAGCCCCTAAAGAAGACGCGGCCCCGACCGACAACAGAGACGCTAACGCGAGATCAATAAACGCTGAGAGTTGTAACGCCCCCCGACCAAGCACTGCGGGGGCAAATCTCTTAAGGACGGTAGCGGTCGCGGCGTTTCTCCAAACGAAATTGAATTGGATATGACGATTTGCCCGTACTACCGCGGGCAGTTGGACAACAATCTGTAGGACAGATCCCGCGACCAGCGCCCACGCCAAAGTTTCTGCAGCGGATGTATCAGTGAACTCCGAAACCGCCAAAGCAATTAGGACTGCGATTTGAGTCGCGTTCCAAGCAACCGGTGCCGCATACCCGACAAAAAATCGACGGTGGCTATTTAGTACAGCCAAACACCAGGCACTCAGCACCAACACACCTGCGCCAAGAAGGATGATTCGAACTAAGCGAACCGTCAGGTCGAAGCGCGCACCTGTAAAACCCCAAGCTATTGCCCGGGTAAAGGGTTCGGCAGCCAGAAAAGCAATTGCTACCAAGCAAACAACTAGACACACAAGGAATGAAAGGACCCCTCCAGCCAGACGGCCAGCCTCTCTGGGGTCGTCCTCTGATAAGCGGCTGTATTCAGGGATGAACGCAGCTGACAAAGCACCTTCGCCGAAAAGGTTCTGCAAGACGTTAGGAATTCGCTGAGCGGCAGCGAAGGCATCTCCGACAAGCCCTATCCCCAAGACATTTGTCACCAGAGCGGCGCGAATTATGCCCGAAAATCGTGACAGGCCAATACCCCCCGCGGCGGCACCAGCACCGAAACGTGTCATCACTGGCGAAGCTTCCTTCTTTTGGTGTCAATTACCCACCACACCGCTAGGAAAGCAGCAGCGCCAATGGTGAGCCCGAGACCCACCCCCGTTGGGGTGGTCGCCCGGATAGCGGCTTGTGCTTGGCCAACGAGGAGGCCGCCGTCGGGTGAGTGAAGCTCGATTGTTATGGGGAACGAACCTGACCCAAGGGCTCGGAGTTGAAAACGGTGAGTTGTGACGCCAGGTTCCAGCACGAGTGTGGTGCTCTCTCCGTCGTCGAAATCTTCCACGGTCAGTTTCTCACCGATGATACGTAACTCAACTCGGAGTGGAACATCCGCGCGGTTCTGAAAGCTGAAGGGCACAGATGCTTTCCGTGATGTCAACTGAATTGACTCATCTGGAGGAATGTCAATCAAACTTGTCTGCACCAAGATGTGACCGACGATTGACTCCCAAAGTGCTCG
>ENA-UPTF01000551-UPTF01000551.1-marine-metagenome-genome-assembly--contig:-NODE-551-length-25854-cov-8.815106_pt1 | contig 25854 bp, 29 predicted proteins | sample MGYA00238166_ERZ767019 | MGnify/ENA primary metagenome ERZ767019 (study PRJEB28930, sample SAMN06266391) | marine metagenome | isolation source: Sea water from 250 m depth | place: Atlantic Ocean | study... | reverse complement strand
ATTTTCTGCGCCCTTTAATGCCACTAATTCTGCGCCCTGAAGATCTACTATCCAATGATTATAGTCGGATGCAGAAATTTTATTTTGTTCTAAAACAGTATCAAGTTTGGACATTTTTAGGGTAAGTTTTTTATTCATCTTGTAATTATTTTCTGCCCAATATACTTTATTTTTAACCTCTTTGCTAAAATCAAACATTGAAGAACATCCACCATCACAATTTGAAACATAAAAAGTTTTTTCTACATTATCGCGATCTCCTAACAAGGTACAGAAAGCCTTTTGAGTAGTATAAAAATATAAATGCTCTTTCAAATGTTGAAAATAATCTGGTATAGCTTCAAACCATATGGCCTTTTTTCCAAACCAATTATAAATTTCAGCTTCATTGCCGCGATGTCCACCTAGGTGCATTATACCTGAGGCATTATTCATACAATTGAGCACTTCCAGATTTAATCATGTCTGCAGCTGCTTGAATTCCAAATGTAGCTGAAGAGCATGCAACATTCATATCGAAAGCAAATCCTGAAACACCCAGCGCAGACTGAACCTCTATTGAAACTGCTGGATATGCACGCTGAAAATTAGAACAACCGATAATTACAGCATCAATCATCGATAAACAACTTACCAATTCACATCTAGACTCCTGACTATGCAGCGGTGATCTTTTTTTCATTTTTATGGCTGTTTTGTCAGTAGCAATCACTACCACTAGTACATCACCTAGAGCTTTTGCGGCATTAAGAGTATGTATATGACCAGGATGGATAATATCAAAAACTCCTCCAGCCAACACAACTTTCAGTCCACGTTCTTCCCAATCATTTCTTAATTTCACTGAAAAATCCAATTACATTCCTCACTCATTTTACTACTTTTTAACGCATCGATAATCTACATTTTTGGATCTATACCTTTTGCAATTCTTAGAGCATCAACTAAACCATCTGCATAACCAATACTCAAAACTGCATTTTCATCCTTTCCTTCTTTGAGAAAATTTTCTGCATCGTCAATGTAAAGTTCTGCATTTTGAAGTATGTCTTGAAACTCTTTTGCATTATCATAAAACGGTTTAATTTCATTTAATGCCTCCCTAACCATCGGAACATATTTTTCGATCATCTGTGTTGAGGTATTCTTAATACCATTTGAATTATCTACTGGCTTGGATAAACAATTGGTTAATGCATTGATAGCATCGGATTCTGTAAAATGCAATTTTCCAGTAATAATAATACTGTGTGGTGGTTCACCAAAATCCATTTTGAGTAGTTCACTGAGTTTTCCGGAGATAATTTTTTGTGTTTTTATTCCAACTCTTGAAGTAACAATTGCAAATGTATCATCATTTACAACATTTCTTTTTTGTTCCTTTTCAACTTCTAGTAGGCTCAAAATAGCGGTTTTTGGATCAAGGAAAAAATTCTGATCCTCATTATACTCTAATAATATAACAGAATGTAATCCTTCTATCAGATTCTTAAAAATGGTAGTGTAAGGTGTTGTTACAGATTTTTTTTCACTCATTACAGTTACAATTTTTCCGACTTTATAGAATTGTAATCCTATTTCTCCTATCATCGCAGTTATCACTGAGGCAGAATGAATTGTTTTTGTTTCTATACTTTCTAATTTTGCTCTAGTTCTTAGTTCGATATGTGTTGTAGCAATATATGGATCCCCATAAGATAATAAAACTACAATAGAATTTCTTGAGGCATTAAGTATTTCCTTACCATCCTCCACCATCCATCTTTTTGCAATTTTGAAATCACCATGCACTAAGTTTTTAATTTCTTCTTCATGCTTCACATAAATTGGACTTGTAAATGATTCCAAATACACTAAATCAGCTTTCTCAATAATTTTTATGGATTCACTAGGCATTGACTCAATTCCAGATATACCAAGACCAATGAACCACAGCATTATTTACTTCTACCATGTAATCTTTTTAAATGAAATAATGTCCTTTTGAATACATCAATTCCTTTTAGGAATTCTTCTATGGATACTTTTTCATCAGTTGTATGTGCTTCATGGGGATCACCAGGTCCATATGTAATAACTGGAATTTTTAATTGGTTACCAACTACATTCATGTCTCCAGTTCCAGTTTTTCTAATTAATGCAGGTCTTTTTTGTTCTACATCCAATACAGCAAGTGTGATAGCTCTAACTAAGGCTGAATTATGAGCAGCCTCAAATGGTTCCGTTTCATCAACAACCGAATATAAAATCTCAATTCCACGTTTCGAAGAAATTTCATTTATACTAGTTGTAATTTTTTCTTCCACACTATCACAATTCATATCTACTGGAATTCTGATATCCATGGTTGCAATGCATTCCTTTGGTGTAATATTATGACTTGTTCCACCACGAATTTCCGTTAATGCTGCAGTCAACATCATTCCTTTTGTTTTATTTTCCTGTCCATCTTCCAGATTATTTTTCAGATCTTTGACTACGATTGCTGTTTCTTCGATTGCATTTTTTGCTAGCCAAGGAGCACTAGCATGAGCACTGTTTTCAACACTAATCTTGAGATTTATCGCTAATCTTCCCTTGTATGCTATGGTTACTTTCTGAATACTGCTTGGCTCTCCAAAAATTGCATAGTCTATCTCTGGTTTATTTTTTACAAGGTTTTTGATTCCTGTTGCATTGCCTTCTTCATCAACCGCACCTACAAAAATAACCGTACCTTCATTTTCTTGTATACTAGATGCTGCAAATAACATCGCAATTAATGGAGATTTTGCATCTGACGCTCCTCTACCAAATAAATAATCTCCTTCTTTTCTAACTTTGATTCTTCCTGGGACCACGTCCATATGACCACATAACATAATTCTTGGTTCACCTGAACCCTTTATGGCAATCAAATTTCCAACTTCATCTTGATGTATGTCTTTAAATCCTAAATCATCACATCTATCTGCAAGAAAATCAGCTAATGCTTTTTCATGTAATGAAGGCGTGTAGATTCTTAACGCTTTTTCAAGTGTCTTTACAGCATATTTTGAAGAAACTAAATGAGTATCCATTTTATTGCAACCCTTTTACATACTCTAACATTAATTTTGGAACATCTATTCCTGTCACTCTAACAACATTTCTAAATTCTGTTGTATTGTTTATTTCATGAACAACAAGACCCTTTTCTTCACTTTCCATCAAATCTACACCTACAATATCACCAAACACTGTATTTTTTGCCTTCAAACAAACATCTTCTAATTCATTTGTAATCTTACAGGTTTCAGCAGAGCCACCAAGATGGGTATTAGTTTTCCAGTTACCATCTGCTGAATTTCTATAAATTGCAGCAACAGCATTATCACCAATTACAATTACGCGAATATCCCTTGGAGGACGTTGAACGAATTCTTCAAAAAAATGTATATGATGAATTGGGTGCATAGATTCCTTACCTTCTATAATCCCATCTGCGGAATCCATATCATTAATTTTTGATACCATTCTACCCCAACTACCAACAGTTGGTTTTATGATTTTTGGAAAACCACATTCATCAAACATTTTCATCGCAGCATCCTTCGAAAAAGCTACAGTTGCATTTGGTGTTTCAATTCCTGCCTTTTTTAATAGCATATGCGTAAAGAGTTTATTTCCTGCAAAAATACCTGTGTTTAAACAATTGACAACTTTTACACCTTGCCCTTCTAATACTGCAGTAGAATGAATATTACGATAATAACTAACACATCGCTGTAACACAGTCTGTATATCATGTGAATTTTTATCTAAATCTATAAACAATTTCTTACAATCAACCATCTCTATTGTTATATTATTTTTCTTTGCAGATTCAATCAATAATTTCTCTTCAAGACGTATTGTATCATAAAGAATTGTGATACTAGTCACTGTCCCCAGTCCTCTCCAACAGTTTGGGCTGGTTTTAACTCAAATCCATTGGGAGCCTTTACTAGCTCAAAACTCGCCCCACACTCAGCGCATGTCACGATTTCTCCTTCAATTGCGTCACTTGGTACTGACAAATCTGCATCACATTCAGAACAGTTAGTCATTTTTTCTACCTTTATTCATTTTTTCTTCATTAATTATCTTTCTTTCTATATTATTTTCAAGTGGAATTTCGATCAGATCACCCATTCTAAGATTCTTTAACCCATTCGCAACACTTTTTGCATTTTTCACATTCTTTTCTAATCCTAAGATTGACATGAGATATTCCGCACCAGTTTTTCCAGCTAGTTCCCCAAAAACTGCTTTTCGTGTTTGTCCTACAGTTCTTGGTGGAATTGGCTCATACGCAGCAGGATTTTTCAAAATTGCGGCTAAATGCGTCCCAGCTTTATGTTTGTAAGCTGATTCACCAACAATTGGTTTTGAGTCATATGGTCTTATTGTTGTATACTGTTCAATTAGTCTTGAAAGATCAACCAGCATATCTAACCTAAAGTCATTTGGTGATTTATAGAGATAGGTAAGTGCTACTGCAGTTTCTGCAAGAGATGGAATTCCTGTCCTTTCACCAATACCATCAATTGTTGTGTGTATTTGATCAGCACCAGCGTCACATGCGGCAAATGCATTTGCAAGGGCAAATCCAATATCATTATGAACATGTGCATCTAATGGTACATTAACCTCGGAACGAACTTTTTTAACAAAATTAGACATTCCTATAGGTCGTAAGACTCCAACAGTATCAGGAAGACTAATTCTATCCACACCAGCTTCTTCTATTGCTTTACATACCTTAATGAGGAATTGTGGATCAGCCCTACATCCATCTTCTACTGTGAACCTTATTTTTAGACCATGAGCTTTAGCATATTCAACAGTTTTTACTGCCCTGTTTAATGCTTCATCTCTAGAAATTCTTAACTTATCTTTTAGATGGATATCAGAAATTCCAAGATATGCAGCAACCCAAGATGCATCACATTTTAATGAAACATCAATATCTTCTTTTAATGCTCTACCATGTGCAACAATATCAGCACTTAATCCCTGTTTGATGATCGTTTTCGTTGCAACTGCATGATCATTAGAAATAATAGGAGAAATCTCAATTTGATCAACCCCAAAATAATCCAACATCCATGCAATTTGTATTCTTTGCTTGTTTGTGAAAGAAACACCAGGATGCTGTTCACCCTCTCTTAGTGTAGAGTCTAATATTCCTATTCGGTTTGGTTCTTTCTCTACAGCATTGTATTCCTGTGCATAATGATTCGGATCATTCATAACTATATTCGTTAGAATTATAGATTAATATAAAGATAATCGTACTAAAATCGTTGTTTTAGATAATAATTGATCCTAAATTAGTTAACGTTTGCAATAATATGACGATTGCCGTTTATGATACTGTTTTAAGAATTATCACAGTGTTGGTATCAGTCACACCACTAATTTTTCGCAAGTCATCAATACATGCATTGATCTCGTTTATGGTAGATGCTTGTACTATTACGCAGATATCATACTGACCAGTGATTTCATATATTTTTTTTATTCCATCAAGTTTTGTAAGTTTTAATGACACCTTTGATGTGTCAATGGATGAGTCAGCTGATACTAGAACAAGAGCTTCTGGCTGGTCTCCACCCTCTTCCACTGTAAATTTAGTGATTGCTCCACTGTCAACCATATTTTTTACTCGTCTTCTAACTGCGGATTCTGAAAGTTTTAGTTTCTTTCCGATTTCAACAAATGATCCTCTTGAATCATCACGTAAGAACCCTAAAATTTTTTCGTCAGTGTTGTCTCTATACATTTTTTCTATCCTCTTCATTTGTGAGTAATTTATCTAGTATTTGTAATGTATTCGTAACATCTTCATCTGAGATAACTAAAGGAGGAAGAAATCGTAGAATATTTCTACCAGAATATAATAGCAAAAGTCCATTTTTGATCCCTTCTAATAATATATCCTTCACTTCAAATTTTAGTTCAACACCAATCATGAGACCTTTCCCTCTCACTTCTCTGATAATACTATGTTTACTTTTCAGCTCAGTTAATCCTTGAAAGAGTTTTTCACCCATCATTTCTGCATTCTTTAGTAGGTTGTCTTGTGTAAGCGCTTGTATAGTTGCAGTGCCAGCAGCACATGATACGGGATTACCACCAAATGTCGATGAGTGCTCTCCTTTTTTCATAACAGATAAGATGTCTGATTTTACTAATGTAGCACCCATAGGAATTCCTCCAGCAATTCCTTTTGCTAAACACATTATGTCTGGTGTTGTTTCCCAATGTTCTGAAGCCCACATTCGTCCCGTTCTACCCAATCCAGATTGGATTTCGTCAAATATAAGAAGGATCTCGTTTTCATCACAAATCTTTCTAACACCTTGCAAGAATCCATCAGGCGGAATGTGAATTCCACTTTCTCCTTGAATCGGTTCTAAGATTATGAAAGCCGTATCTCCATCTATACTATCTCTCAATGCATCTAGATCACCATAGGCTGAAAATTTTGCACCCTCAACAAGTGGTTTGAATGATTCTCTGTATTTCGGATTAAACGTAAGAGATAACGCTCCCATTGATTTTCCATGGTAAGAACCCTTCATAGCAATCATACCCTTTTTTCCCGTAAATTTTCTTGCAAATTTTATAGCTGCTTCTACTGATTCCGCACCACTATTGTTTAGATGTACCTGTGTTAATCCTTTTGGTGCAATTTTAAACAAATTTTCTAAAAACTCTTCCCTAGTTTTACTGTACAAAGAACTATGAACTGTAATTATTTTTTCAATTTGAGATTTTATTGCATTTACAACACGCTCATTTCTATGTCCGACAAGTGCAACACCGTATCCTCCCATACAGTCAATGTATTCTTTACCGTTTGAATCCCATACATGTGAGCCTGATCCCTTTTCGATAACAACAGGAAATCTTTGATAAAGATTTCCTAAATACTGATCTTCACTCATTTTTTATCACGGTACAAGTATGATGTTGAATCGCCGAGGATATGGGGTTTTCCCTTTGTCCATTTGCAATCAATGCCTCTTTTACACCCATTTCTAATGCTTCAGTTGCAGCAAGTATTTTTTTCTCCATACCAAAACCAATTTGGGGTAAAATTTCTTTTGCTTTTGCTAGTGTTAGAGTATCTACCAATTTTTCATCCATTAACAACCCATCAACATTTGTAAGAAATAAAACCTTATCAGATTTCACGTGACCTGCAATATTTGCAGCTGCTCTATCACCATCAACGTTGAGGAAATCATTTTCTTCACTAATTGCTACTGGAGAGATTACTGGTGTATAACCTTGATCAAGAATTGTTGTTATTAGAGACGCATTAATCTGTGTGATTTTACCTGTGTAACCACCATCAATTGCTTGCTTTCTTCCTTTTTCATTCGTAATTATGAGTTTTTTCTTTCTGTCGGCCTGAATTATTTTTCCATCTATTCCAGATAGACCAACTGCATTGATTCCATTTTTTTGTAACATCTTTACAATTGTTTTATTGATTCTTCCAGACATTACCATAGTGAAAATTTCTGCAGTTTCCAAGTCAGTATATCTGCTCTTTACACCACCAGGTGAAACAACAAATTTTGGTTCCTTACCTAATTGTTCTGTGACTTTTGTAACTTCCTTTCCTCCACCATGAACTAGGATAACACCCTCTTGTTCTACTACTTTTTTTATGTCAGCTACGACTGAAGGGTGTAGATCGTCAACTACACTACCCCCAATTTTGATTGTAATCATTTACTATACTGGTGTTAATGGGGAATACATAATTCCTTCCTTCTCATCAAAGCCTGACATTACGTTCATATTTTGAATAGCAGATCCTGCAGCACCCTTCATCAAATTGTCAGATGCAGAAAGTGCAATCAATCTATTATTATCTTCGTCAAGATCAAAACCAATGTCACAAAAGTTTGAACCAACTACAAACTTTGGATCAGGGAATTTGTATAACCCTTTTTTATCGCGAATAAGTCTGATGAATTGCTCTTCACCAAATTGAGTACGATAAATTTTCCAAAGATCTTTTTCACTAACTTCTTTTTTCAAGAACGTGTGATTTGTACAAAGAATTCCTCGTACTATATCAACTGCATGTGGACTCATTGAGACTTTTATTTTTTTTCCAGCAACTTCACTAAGCTCTTGTTCTATTTCACCAGTATGACGATGTTTTGCAGGTTTGTAAGGTCGAATCACTCCAGCTCTCATTGCATGTTGTGTACCAGATGTTCCTCCAGCACCAGCACCAGACGAACCAATTTTTGAATCAACAATTATGTGGTCTGTGTCAATGAGATCATTTTTGATCAGTGGGTATAATGCAAGCGTAGATGTTACCGCCATACATCCAGGACAAGAAACTAATTGTGCATTTTTAATTTTGTCTCTATGAAGTTCTGGAACACCAAATACTGATTTTGTTAAGTAATCAGGATGTGGATGTTCCCAACCATACCATTTTGTATAGTCCTCAGGATTATGTAGCCTGTAATCTGCACTAAGATCAATAACTTTCATTCCTCTGTCATAAAATGCCTTTACAATATCAGTTGCAGTTCCATGTGGGACTGCTGTGAAAACTAGATCACATTTATCCGACATTTTATCATAATCAAGCTCTGAAAATGTCAGTTCAGTAAATCCCTTTAGACTTGGATGTATTCTATGTAGATATTCTCCAACATGCTTCGTTGATGTAACCATCGAAACCTCAGCTTCAGGGTGACTTAACAGTAGACGTACTACTTCCCCGCCAACATATCCAGATGCTCCTACTATTCCTACCTTCATTGTCATACTCTTCGCATTTGCTATAATTTATTGTTATTAATCGGTTTACTTTCTAATTGAGTCTAGTGCAAACTCGATCATTTCTTTTGGTATGTTCGTTTTTGAAACTTTGATTAGTCCTTTAAATTCTACCGTATTATTAATCTCGTGAACCATCAATCCTCTTTTCTTATCTTCCATCAAATCTATTCCTAATATACCTCCGCCTACTGCTTTTGATGCTTTCGTACATAGATCTTCCATTTCATTTGTGATATCACATATTTCAGGATCTGCACCAAGTGCAACATTAGTCTTAAATCCACCAGAAGATTTTCTATACATTGCAGCAATTGGTCTATCGTTGACAGTTATCACACGAATATCTCTTGGTGGTCTATCAACAACTTCTTGAAGATAGAAAATTCTATCTAATGGACCATCTGTAATTCCTCTTTGCTCAATTATTGCATCAGCTGTATCTCTATCTTTTAATGGTATTACACTTCGTCCCCAACTTCCAACAACTGGTTTTATTATTAATGGGTAACCAATTTTTTCAATGTTTTCTAATGCAGCATCAGCAGAAAAAGAAAAGTATGTTTTAGGTGTTGGAATATTATTCTTTTTTAATATAATTGATGTTAACATCTTATTTCCACATAAACTTGAAACAGAAAATTTATTGATTATAGGAATATCCAAAAATTCAATACAAGCAGTGAAATGAAGTCCCCTGTAATAGCTTATACAACGTTCTAAAACTACATCACCAAAATCTATATTTTGCTTATTACTATCCGTGTCAAAATGAGTTATTTTTGCATCAACCATCTTGGTTTCATGCCCAAGATCAATAGCTTGTTTTTCAAGAAGCTTTTCTTCTGACCTAAGACGGTCAAATACAATACAAATTTTTGACAATCACTCTCCCCAATCTTCGCCTACTGTCTCTGCTTGTTTAATTTCTACTGTAGAACCATCTTTCTTAGAAATCTCAAAATCAGCTCCACAATCACTACATGAAATTATTTCACCAACAGCGGCATCATCAGGGATATTCAATTCTGCGTCACATTCTGGGCAATTCATTATTTTTTTTCAGGATTTTTTATGTAATTTATTAGCTTCTGTTGATTGGATTCCCCACAATTCTACAAATCCTTTGGCTAGTTTTTGATCAAACTTTGATCCTTTTCCATATGTGGCAATTTTGTGGCTATATAGGGAATTTTTCGATTCACGTCCAACTACACGAATACTACCTTTGAATAATTTTAACACAACTGTCCCAGAAACTATTTTCTGTGTTTGTTGTATAAACATATCAAGATCTTTTCTTAATGGATCTTCCCATAGACCAGAGTATGTCAACCATGACCATTCATCATCTACCAATGATTTGAATTTAGTTTGATGCTTTGTATGAACCATTTTTTCCAGATCTGAATGAGCTTCAATCAAGCATAAGGCAGCAGGAGTTTCATATACCTCACGTGATTTGATCCCTACTACACGATCTTCAATATGATCAACAATACCAACTCCATGAGAACCCGCTTTTTTATTAGCATATTCAATTAATTTTACTGGGCTCATAGATTTTCCATCTATTGCAACAGGAATTCCTTTTTCAAATTTAATTTTCATGTAAGCAGCTTTATTTGGAAGATTCTTTGTTTTAATCCAAATAAATGCATCATCAGGAGGTTCATTGATAGGATTTTCTAATACTCCACCTTCAATTGCACGACCCCACAAGTTCTGATCAATACTAAATTTTTTTGCAACACTATCAATTTTTATTCCATGTTTTTTTGCAAATTTTAATTCAGTAGTTCTATCTAAATTAAGATCCCTTATAGGTGCAATTATTGGTAGATTAGAACCCGCACGCATAGTTAAATCAAATCTAACTTGATCATTGCCTTTACCCGAGCATCCATGTGCAAGTGCAGTTACTTTTTCTTTTTTTGCAATTTGTAAAACCTTTTGTGCAATCAATGGACGAGCAAGTGCAGTTGCTAGACAATATTTTTTTTGATATAACCCATTTGCTTTAATTGAAGGAAAGATATAATCCGTCACAAATTCTTTTTTTGCATCAATATTGTAATGTTTTACAACTCCAAGTTTTTTTGCTTTTTTAGAAATTTGTTGATAATTATCACCTTGACCAACATCTACTGTGACCGTTATAACATCCATGTTATGTTCTGCTTGAAGATACTTTACAACAACAGAAGTGTCAAGACCTCCTGAAAATGCAAGTATAGCTTTTTGTTTCATAAGGGAAATGAGTGATATGTTTTGCATTTATCTCTTATGCTTTCATTATATTTTACAAATTACGGCATAGCTCGAGCTAAAATCCGTTTACTATTTAACCCTGAATTATAACGCTGTTTTATGAAAATCTTAGGCATGGCAGCGGGTGGTATTGTAGTAATTGTAGCTATTGCTATCACTATAATTTCTTTCAGTGATTCTGATCAAATCAATCAGGATAAAATCAGAGTTGCATTTTTTCCCAGTATTGGACATATCATACCAATAGTTGGATTAGAAGAAAAAATTTTTGAAAAAGGAATTGGTGAAGAAAAACAAATTGAAACAAAATTATTTGATAGTGGCCCACAAGTAATAGAATCAATCTTTTCAGGTTCAATCGATGTTGCTTATGTTGGACCAGGCCCAATCATTAATGGCTTTTTAAAATCTGATGGTAAAGATATTAAAATTTTATCAGGTGCTGCCAGTGGTGGAGCAAGTTTTATCATACAACCAAATTCCGGATTAGAATCACTTGAAAATTTTGATGGGAAACGCATCGCAAGTCCACAAATAAGTAATAGTCAGGATGTATCTCTTCGACATTATCTAGAATCACACGGTCTCAAATCAGTTGAAAACGGAGGAACCGTTTTTGTTTTGAACATTTCAAATCCTGATATCTATACTTTGTTTGCAAAAGGTGATATTGATGGAGCTTGGGTTCCAGAACCATGGGCTACAATATTAGTACAAGAATTAGATGGGATTAGATTATTTAACGAAGAAAAATTATGGCCTAATGAAGAATTTGCTTCCGTGTTATTGATAGTCAGAACAGAATACCTTGAAAATAACCCTGAAACTATTCAAAAATGGGTAGAATCACATGAAAAAATAGTGACATGGATAAATTCAAACCCAGATAAATCAAAATCACTCTTCAGTAGTTTTTTGATAGATTATATGGGTAAATCATTACCAACAAAAATCATCGATGAATCTTTTTCAAATATAACGATTACATCAGATCCAATTAAAAATTCTGTAATAATATTTGCAGAACGTGCTGATTCCTTGGGATATCTTGGAAGAGATGGTTACAATTTAGATGGAATTTTTTACAATGCTGTTTTAAATGTGAACAATGGTGACTTGTAGAAATGGGTAAATTAGAAGCCAAGAATATTGAAAAATATTTTAAGCATGATGGAAAACAACTCAAGACATTAGATGGCATAAATCTAAATGTTAACGACGGAGAGTTTGTATGTATTGTTGGTACATCAGGATGTGGAAAATCAACTTTCCTTCGGACTATTGCAGGATTGGAAACACCCGATAGTGGTAAGATTCTCCTTGATGGTCAGCCACTAAGTGATACTGGTCCTGATAGGATAATGGTATTTCAGGAAGGAGCATTATTTCCATGGCTAAATGTGCAAGATAATGTGGAATACGGATTAAAAGTGGCTGGAATTCCTAAAGAAAAAAGAAACGAAATATCACATCGATATTTGGATATGATGCAACTTACTCAATTTGCTACATCATATACTTATCAACTTTCAACTGGGATGAAACAGCGTGTAGCTATAGCTCGAGCATTGGTAATGGAACCTGATGTGTTACTTATGGATGAACCATTTGCTGCACTTGATCCACAGACAAGAGATCTTTTGTTAGTAGAGATGCAATTAATATGGCAAAAGACAAAGAAAACTATTATTTTTGTAACTCATAATGTTGCAGAAGCAGTTGTTTTAGGAACACGTGTTTTAGTATTTTCTCATAGACCAGCAAAAATTAAGAAGGAAGTAGAAATTGATTATCAACGTCCTAGATTAACAGATGATGAAAATCTTTTACCATACCAAAAAAAGATTTTGGCAGAGCTTCGACCTGAGGTAAAAAAATGAAACCCAATGTACTAGCAAAAAAAATTGGTTTTTATGCACTCATAATCATAGCATGGCAAGGTATTGACAGTGCCGAGATCTGGCCTGATAACATATTTCCATCTCCATTTGAAGTTGTGGAAGATTTAGCATATGGTATATCTGATGCAAGTCTATTCTTTGGAATTGGAACAAGTTTATTGAGACTTATTATTGGTTTGGGAATAGCTATTGCTGGTGGTTTGGTACTCGGAATTTTTATGGCGAGGGTAGAAACTGTTAACCAGACAATAGGTTCCTTGGTTCTTGGATTACAATCAATTCCATCTATAGCTTGGGTGCCACTTGCAATTCTCTGGTTCGGTCTCACTGACACTGGAATTATTTTTGTTACGGCAATTGGTGCAATATTTGCTGTAACCATCAACACTTACACTGGTGTTAAAAATATCAATCCATCCTACATTGAAGCGGCAAGAAACATGGGTGCAAAAGAGGGTCAGCTTATCATTACCGTATTGATTCCTGCTGCATTTCCATATATCATATCTGGATTCAAACAGGGTTGGGCATTTGCCTGGAGAGGTGTAATTGGCGCAGAACTTCTATTCTCATTCTTGGGTCTTGGTTTTCTTCTCAATGTTGGAAGACAGCTAAATGATGTGTCACAGGTGATAGCCATAATGATAGTAATCATGGGAATTGGAATACTCACTGAAGGGTTAGTGTTTAAGAAAATTGAAGATAAAGTTATGACTAGATGGGGATTGCGTTAGATTAAATTACAATTAAAAAATTCTATATCTTGTAATGAATGAACTTTTGCAAAAATGGGTCAATGCAATAAAAAGTGGTGACCCAAAACAAGTTACAGATCTTTATCACGTAGATGGAATTCTACTGGGAACATTTTCCAACAAGGAAAGGGTTGGGCATGAATTAATTCTTGAGTATTTTGAGAACCTGCTAAAATCTCCAGTTGAAGTGGAGATTGTATCTGAGCATTTTTCTACTTCTGAACTATTTGCTGTAAATTCTGGTCTTTATAATTTTGTAACAGGTGGTAAGACAATTAATGCAAGGTTCTCGTTTGTCTATCAGAGTTATAACGGCGAATGGAAAATTATCTCACATCATTCTTCAGTAATGCCTGAAACTTGAATATTTTCTATCGGTACGATTTTTGTTTTCGTCTTCTTGCACCAGGGCCACCAAACTTTTTTGGTTCCTTTCTTCTTGCATCTCCACTAATTAGATATTTATCAAATCCTTCAATTTTCTTTTTTAGATCAGATCTGACTGATTTCGTAAATGGGTGCTCTTTTGGATCATTTCTATTTTTAGTCCATCCTATTAATGCCCTAGATATGGCAGTAGAAACCGCATAAGCTTGTCCCATGAAACCCCCGCCACTAACTCGTACTGAAACATTAATTTTATTTCTATTTTCTTCTCCACATATTTCTAAAGGTGTCAGCATCACTTCGCGGGCAGTTTCTTGTCCTATCATTTCAAGTGGTACGTTGTTTATTCTAACACTACCTTCCTTTCCTTTTTCAGCTTTTGTAATGTGCACATGAGCACTAGCAGTCTTTCTTGTTGCAAAATAAATCTCGTTTTTAGTCATGCATTCCAACCAACATATTTTCCTAGTTCACCCATGCTTGTGTAATAAGCATTTGATTTTCTGATTATTGATTTTTCAAACTGAGTTTTTTTTATAGATTTCAATTCCTTTGGAACGCCCACATATGCTCTTAGCCTTTTGAGTGCAGCTTGACCAGACGGCTTATCTCTGGGAAGCATTCCCCTTACCATTCTGCTGATTATAGTATCAGGTTTTCTAGGATGGAATGGTCCATGTTTAGGATGTAGTATACTTGCAATTTTTAGAAATTCCCTATACTCACCAACAATGTTTTGCTTTCGACCACTAATCATTATATTTTCAGAGTTGATTATTGATACTCTATTGCCTTGAAGTAATAATTTTGCAATATTCGAACAAAGTCTTCCTGCAATATGATTTGTCCCATCTACTACAATAGGTCTACTAGTTTTATCAATAGGTTTGTCTTTTGCTTTAGCAGCTGGCTTTGCTTTAGCAGCTGGCTTTGCTTTAGCAGCTGGCTTTGCTTTAGCAGCTGGCTTTGCTTTAGCAGCTGATTCTACTGGTTCTGGCTCAACCACTGGCTCAACTACTTCTGGTTCAACTACTGGTTCTGGTACAGGTTTTATTTTCTCATCTTTTTTCTTCTCTTGGGATTCTTCTCCTTCATATTTTGAAATCAGGATATATCCTTCATCAGTTTTTGTCATTCTGACCCGTACTTTTCTTGGCGGATGTTTAATTCCTCTAGACCAAAGTAGATGGCTAAGATCTTCTTCAATTTTGATTTGTTCCATTTTCATATGACGCCGTGCAAATTCCTTTACCATATTGATTGCACGCTTAGCACGTTGATTATTAGGTGTAAGTAATACCTTACCTAAATTTACCGTATAAACTCGCTCAGATTCTTGAGACATTATCCTACCTCAACATCAGTTTGTCTCCAAGCCCGTCTTTTTGGATTTGTTCTTACTTTCTTGCCAGTTCTAAGAATAATCCATGCAGGTACTGGAGATGTCTGCTTTACCTTTTTCATGAGGCGTATCTTTCTTCCTGAATGTTTGCGTGCTGCCATATTGCACAAACCAAATTAAGCTCTTTTTAAATTAATCTAAAACGGTATAATCTCACTCTACAATAATTTTTTCTTATTCAATAGGATATTAAGTTGCCTTAGCATTCTTGCTGATGCGCCCCAAACAATATGCTTTTCGAAAGTAAGTGTATACATTTCTTTTATAGAATTATGTTCGGGATCTGTATCATTTGATATTGTCTCTAAAAAAGCGAAAAGTGGTATATGCAAAACAGATTCAACTTCTGAATTAGGTTTGAGAGTAGGAATTGTATCTATAATAGAAATGAATGGTGTTATTGTATATTTTGAATTAAGAGTAGTTACATTATCCAGTTGTCCTAATACCTGGCTCCTATCAATTGATAATGATAATTCTTCATTTGTTTCACGAATTGCAGTTTCTAATAAATCATGATCATCGCTTTGCCATTTACCACCTGGAAATGAAATCTCACCACCATGTTGTTTCAGAGTTTTTGCCTTTTTTGTCATGAGGATTATTGGATCATGACCGTAGATGATAATCAAAACTGCAGCAGGTATGTTTCCATCAGTAGTAAATTGTGTGGGAGAAATTTTGTTGGTCAATGCAGTACGAATTCCATCAATATCCATAATATGGAAACAGGTTTGTTCGTTATGGGTTTATCGCTCAAAGTTTTAATCATGCTGTGGCAAAAACTATTCTATGACAATAATGTATGAGATCAATCCTCCCAGAATTCCAGCAGGACAGAATGTTCTAGATACGCTTTTTGAGAGAATTGAATCAATTAGTTCTATATGTGATGGTATCCATCTTACTGATTCAGTATTAGGAATTCCAAGAATTTCTCCGTTGGATATTGCAAAAAAAATTAGAGAATATAATCAAAAGATCAAACTGACTTGTAGTCTGAGAGTTAGAGATAAAGAATTAAACACTATTGAAGAAATTGTAAAAGAATCAATTGGTATAGTTGATGGTGTACTAATCTTGATGGGAGATAAATCAAACACAAATAATGATAAAACAAATTTAGTTTCAAGCAAGGTTATAGAACTTTTAAATGATAAAGGATTCAATGATAAACTCGAATTGTTTCTTTCAATCCCAGCAAATCCTAATTTTGCGAAAATTCAAAAAAAAATTGATGTAAGACCAAAAGGATTTTTTACACAGATTGTTAATTCACAAGCAATGGTACAACGAATAACTGATTACCTCAGACCAAAGGGTTTTAGGATTATCCCTTGTTTACTTTTACCTTCAGAAAAAAATTTAAAATCTGCTGAACTCCTTAAGATTGATTGGTCAAATTATAAAGATAATTTTATCGAGTTTGCTAATGAGATACATAAATTGTCTGATGATATTCTAATAAGCTCGCCAAATGATTTTCAAATGGCTCAAACACATTTATCCAAAATAAAATCTTGACTGAATCACTGTTAGATGCACTCGAAAAAAGAATTTTATTGTTTGATGGTGCTATGGGTACTGAAATTCAGAAACTTGACCCAAACCCAGAAGATTTTCCTGATGGAAAAGATGGGTTCAATGATGGTCTTTCATTTTCCAAACCTGAGTGGATAAAAAAAATACATCGAAATTATTTAGAGGCTGGTGCTGACTGTATAGAAACTAACACCTTTGGTTCAAACAAGATCAAGTTGATCGAATATGGTTTTGGTGATAAAACTGTGGAATTCAACCAAAGAAATGCTGAGATGGCTGTAAAGATTTGTAAGGAATTTTCTGATAAACAAAGATTCACTATAGGATCAATGGGTCCTACTGGATTTTTGCCGAGCTCAAATGATCCAGATCTTGGACAAAAACCACTTGAAGAAATACGTGATGCATTTGAATTTCAAGCTGAAGGATTAATTCTTGGAGGAGTTGATGCACTGCTGATTGAAACTAGTCAAGACATACTGGAAGTTAAATTAGCAATTGAAGCATCACATAATGCAATAAAAAAAACTGGTAAGAAGGTTCCAATAATTGCAAATACAACTCTTGATCAGTATGGTAAAATGTTACTTGGAACAAATGTTCAGGCTGCATATACTACAGTATGTGATATGGGCATTGATCTATTTGGATTAAATTGTTCAACGGGTCCAATCGAGATGGAACCAAGTATTCAATGGTTAAATGATCAAAAACACAAAAAACTTTTGGTAATCCCTAATGCAGGAATGCCTGAAAATGAAGGTGGGCAAGCAGTATACAAAATGACTCCAAAAAATATGGCAGATGCGTTAAGCTCATTTTTGGATGAATATCCACAAATAAAGATAATTGGTGGTTGTTGTGGAACTAGCCCAGCACATATTGCTGAATTACGAAAAGTAATTGACGAAAAAAAGAAAGAATGATGAGTTAAGTATTTAGAAAAAATCAATTAATTGTAATACATGGTAAAACAGCGAGTTAGTTCTGCATTAAAATCTGTAGATCTGAAACAGGAAGTTGGTCCACTTTTGATTGGTGAGAGAATCAATACACAAGGTTCAAAGAAAGCAAAACAACTAGTAATGAATGACGACTTTGATGGATTGATTGAGCTTGCAAGGAATCAGGTTGATGATGGTGCACATTGTCTTGATGTGTGTGTTGCAACAACTGAACGGTCTGATGAAAAAGAATTCATGTTAAAACTTGCAAAACATCTTAGTTTAGAAATTGATGCTCCACTGGTAATCGACTCAACTGACCCAAGTGTTATTGAAAAGGCAATTGAACAAATTCCAGGTAAACCGATAATCAATTCAATAAATCTTGAAGGTGATGGGAGTAGATTCAAGTCGCTTGCACCTATAATGGCAAAATATGGGATTCCAGCAATTGCACTATGTATAGGACCTAACGGAATGGCAAAAACTCCAGAACAGAAATTAGAAACTGCAGAACTACTTTATGAATCAGGTAAAAAATATGGATTGAAAATAGAACAATTCATTTTTGACGTTTTAACATTTACACTTGCAACTGGAGAAGAAGAATTTCAAAATGCTGGTAAAAATACATTGGATGGAATAAGACTTGTGAAGGAACGTTTTCCAAATTCATTTACAACGCTTGGTCTAAGTAACATTAGTTTTGGTTTATCGCCACAATCTAGAAGAGTGGTAAATTCAGTTTTCCTATATCATGCTGTAAAAGCTGGATTAGACAGTGCAATTGTGAATGTAAAAGAAATAACACCATACACAGACATTGATGAAAATGAAAAGAAACTTGTTGAGAACTTAATCTTCAACAAAAATCCTGATGCATTATCAGAATTAATTACACATTTTGAGAAAATTAGCTCCGGTTCCGTAAAATCAGAAAAGAAAACTGACATTGATCCCTCATGGTCGGCTGGAAAAAAAGCAAATTTCAGAATAGTGAGTAGATTAAAAGATGGAATTGAAAATGATGTAGTATCCGCAATAGCAGAAAAAATTTCAGTGAATGTAGTAGATAGTAATGGAAAATTATCTCTTAACGCAGAAAAAGAGGTTACGCATCCTGGTGCAATACAGACATTGAACGAGGATTTACTTCCGGCAATGAAGGAGGTAGGTGACAAGTTTGGTTCTGGTGAGTTGATTTTGCCTTTTGTACTGAAATCAGCTGAATGCATGAAAGCTGCAGTAAAAGAACTTGAAAATTATCTTGTTAAAGAGGAAGGCACTAGTAAGGGTAAACTTGTCCTTGGTACAGTTTATGGTGATGTACACGATATAGGAAAAAATCTTGTAAAAACAATCTTTGTGAATAATGGTTATGAAGTTTATGATCTTGGTAAGCAAGTTCCTCTGCAGAAATTCGTTGAAAAAATTGATGAAGTTAAGCCAGATGCAATAGGACTTTCAGCACTTTTAGTCTCAACTTCAAAACAAATGCAGTATTTTGTTGAACATTCAAGAAAAACTAATGCTGATATCCCTATACTTTGTGGCGGTGCAGCAATCAATACTAACTTCATAAACAGAATTGCGAAAGAAGGTGGTATATACAATCCAGGTGTATTTTACTGTAACACAATGTTTGAAGGTCTAAAAACAATGGATAAGATTGTTTCAAATGAACGTGAAAAATTTGTTGAAGAATGGAAAAATAATATTGAGAAATGGGAAGAAAGAGTAATTGACAATAAGGAACAAATCGAAAAACTTCCACGTAGTGAAATTAAACCAGTAAAGCCTCCAGTTCCACCAACAATAAACCAAACAATTGTGATAAATCCAGAAGAAATAGATCTTAATGAAATATGGAAGAATCTGCACAAAAAATCATTATTCAAACTATCATGGGGTATAAGAGGAAATTCAGATGTAGAAGCAGTTATTGATCAGGAAAAATTACTCGAGGAATGGAAGAAAAGAGTTGTAGATGATAATCTGTTTGAACCAAAAGCTGTTTATGGTTACTTCAAGTGTAGATGTGATAATAACAATTTAGTTGTGGAAAATTCGGATGGTGGAAAATTAATTTTTGATTTTCCACGTTCATCAAAAAGTAAACATCTCTGTTTATCTGATTATTTTGGAAATGATGATGTTGTTGCATTTCAAGTGGTCACTGTAGGAAACAAAGTTGCAGAAACTATTGAAAAATGGAATAATGAAGACAAGTATACTGATGCTTATTATCTTCATGGTCTTGCGGTTGAAACTGCGGAAGCAATGGCTGAATGGTTAAATTTGAAAATTAAAAATGAATTAAACTTGAAAAATAATGCTGGTTTAAGATACAGTTGGGGATATCCAAGTTGTCCAGACATTAGTCAGCATCATCTAGTCTGGAAATTACTGCATCCTGAGAATTTAGGTTTAACACTCACAGAGGTTGGACAAATTATTCCAGAGCAGTCTACTGCTGCAATAATTATACATCATCCAGATGCAGAATATTTCGTTTTATAATTTTATTTTAGAATTCTATGCGAGAATAAAAAATCCAATATTCAAGGTTTGTATTTGAAAAGACCGCCAGCTGATATAATTTTACCAATGAGGTCTGGGAATGGTTTCATGGAATACGTTTGATTTTTTGTAATATTTTTAATTTGGTTATTATCAGTGTCAATTTCTAATTCGTCGTTTTCTGAAATACTAGAATATGTTTTTTCATCGATTTCGATGGGTAAAAGATATGCACCATCCACTGAATTCCTATAAAATATTCTGGCAAATGACAATGCTAATACTGCTTCTATTCCACTTGCGCTTAGAGCTATTGGTGCATGTTCCCTCGAAGAACCGCAACCAAAATTATTTCCAGTGACAATAATGTTAGCATTTTTTACCTTGGCATGAAAATCAGGATCCATTCCTTCCATTGCATGTTCTGCTAGTTCAGAGTGTTCATGTAGTTTTAGATATGGTCCAGGTAAAATTACATCTGTATCAATATTATCCTGTTCATATTTGATTACTTTGCCTTTCATCATAAATCTCTCGGATCAGTTAATTTCCCAGTAACTGCAGAAGCTGCTGTAACCAAAGGTGAAGCAAGATAAGCCTTTGATTCCAAGTCTCCCATACGACCAGGAAAATTACGATTGGTAGTACTGACACAAACTTCATCTTTTGCTAACACACCCATCTGTGCACCACAACAAGCACCACATGTAGGAGGACCCACAACTGCCCCTGCATCAATAAAGATCTGTATTAAACCATTTTCAGTTGCTTTCTTGTAAATTGAAATTGTGGCTGGAAGAACTTCTGTCCTTACCTTAACTGTTTTACCCTTTAGAATTTTTGCCGCAGCAACTAGATCCTCATACTTTGCTCCAGTGCAAGAACCAATGTATGATTTATCAATCTCTATATTAGTTTCTCTAACAGGTGAAACATTTTGTGGTGAAAATGGTTTGGCTACAAGTGGTTCAAGTTCTGATGCTTCATATTCGAATGTTTTTTCATATTGCGCATCATCATCGTCATATACTGGATCATATTTTGTAATTCCACGTTCAGAAATATAATCAAACACTTTTTGATCAGGTTCAATGATTCCATTTTTGGCACCTGCCTCTGTAGTCATATTTGTTAATGTCAAACGTGATTCCACTGACATATCAGATATTCCACTTCCTCCAAACTGCATTGCTTTACCGGCAGCACCTTCAGTTGTAATATCACCAATAATTCTTAAAATTAAATCCTTTGCCATAACATTTTCAGGTAATTTTCCATTTACTTTAAAATACAAAGTTTCAGGAACTTTAAACCATAATTTTCCATATAAAATTGCGTATGCAATATCTGTATGACCCAATCCACAAGCAAACGCACCTAATGCTCCAGTGGTATTAGTATGAGAATCTCCACCAACATACAATTCTCCTGGTGATACAAGACCTTCTTCATGAGACATCGTATGGCATATTCCATATTGACCCATTCCGTATTTGAAGTGCTTAGTAATTCCAAATTTGTTTGTAAATTTGGATAATTTAGCAATGTTTTCAGCCGATATTTTATCTACAGATGGAACAAAATGATCCTCAGTAACCCAAATCATTGAAGGATCAAAAAGTTTGTCTATTTTTACGACACCGTCCTTTTCTAATTTTTCGAATGTTTTGATAACTCCTGGTCCTGAAACATCATGTAACATGATTTTATCAATATTCGCAAATTGTACATCACCTGGTTCAACATTGTCCTTACTTGACGCTCTGGCTAGAATTTTTTCAGTGATATTCATACCCAAAATCGTTTTTCTTCAGATTAAAACCTTTTCAGAATAATAAAAAGTGAGTGTGTTATAAAATTAGCATGGCTCTAGAGGTGCTTTCTATAAAGGCAACAAGAATGCAGGATAAATTTGATCTTTATAATGAAATTAGAGAATTAGTAAAAAAGAATAATGTTTCGCTTCAAAATGGTGATATTTTAGTTATTTCAAGTAAATATGTCTCTAATTCGCAAGGTAGAGTACTGGATCAAAATTCTATCAAATCATCCGAAAAAGCAAAAGAGATATCAAAAAAATTTTCTATCAATGATAAATTAAGTGAAGCAGTGATCAGAGAATCTGATGTTGTATTTGGCGGAGTTTCTGGATTTGTAATCACATCATCTGATAATATTATGGCACCAAACGCAGGTATAGATAAATCAAATTCACAAAATAAATTTATTTTGTATCCAACGGATCCATATTTACTTGCAGAACAAATCAGAAGAAAATTCTTTTTAGACTATCGTATACACGTTGGTATCATAATTGTTGATAGTAGATTAATGCCGGCAAGAATTGGAACGGTTGGCGTAGCAATTGCATGTTCAGGCATAGAACCTGTTTTAGATAGACGAGCAACTAAGGATCTTGATGGTAATCCATTAAAAGTTACATTCCAAGCTATTGCCGATAATTTAGCATCAATTGCAAATCACAAAATGGGAGAGGGTGATGAAACACTACCATTGGCAATAATTAGAAATTCTGGTGCAAAGATCACTGACAGGATGATTAATCCAAAAGAAATGGCAATTTCATATGATGAATGTGTCTATGTCAGAGGTTTAAAAAATTGGGATAGTACATAAACTAACAATATATTGAGATATTAGTTTTAAATATACGGTATCTTCAGAAAAATTATGGCAGAATATATTACAAAATATCCAAAGACAGTTTCATTTTTTGATGGCCTAAAAGAGAAAATATTTGCTGACAAAAAAGATGGTGTTGAACAATTACATATTGTTGTTAAAGAAAATGTAGAAAAAATATTTAAGATTCTTCAAGATGAGGGTTTTACCAAAGTAAAATTTGAACATAAACAACCAGATCAAATTGGTAACGGTCTTAATTTGAAATTAAATAAACCGTGGGAAATGCATGTTAGATTAAGTGATATGAAAAAAGGGTTGATTGCAATACATGCAGAAGTGGAAATTTCTAGAGATTATTTACAACATCTGTTTAGTCAAAGAACGCCAGTGATTTACGAAATGGAAAATATTCTAAAAAAATATCAAATTGAATATAAGATTTGGAATGGTAGAATTTCCAAGTATGTGAAAACTGTTTTTGACAATTATAAAATAAAACTATTCACTCCTAATATCCCAGTTTTTGCATGGAAACCCATGCTATTTGTTATCGCTACCGTAGGATTGATGTATCTTTGGAAATATCTGGATACTGTTTTTTAATCTAGAATTTTCTCCAGTTGAAACTTTAATTACAAATTTCTTTGTTTTATATCATGTCAGATAATCCAGCCATAGCGAACTTCAAACATTATGGAATTTCTCCATGGGAAATAGAAGTATTATATGAATTATTTACCAAAAAATTTGAAATCACACAAGAAATTATTGAGCAAACTGATGAAAGTTTTGTGAGCTGGCTAGAAATAATATTACCTGTACAATTTAGTGAAGAATTTTTCCAATGGTTTGAATTTAAGAGTTGGGAAAAAGTCAAATCAATTATCAAGGAAATGAAAAGACGTCGTGGTAGTGGAAATGCTATCAGAGTTGAAATTTATTTTATTGGTAAACCATCAGTCAGATTTGTAATAGATCTCAAGGAGAATCATGATTTTAATGGTGCAGCGGAAAAAATTGATTATATCGTAGAACTATTACAATATCATCTAAGTGAAAAGGACATTCCAAAAAATCTGACTGAAATTATTTATAAATTCCATATAGATGTGGGCAGATGGATGTTGAATACAGTTTTTACAGCAGATAAAAAATTTATTTTTGTTGAAAATGGTTGGAAAGTTATTCCTTAAGATCCTTTTCTAATGGTTCTAGTAGTGAATGAAGTTCTTTATACTTACTATCAATGAATTTTAATGATTCAGAAAGTTTTTTCGTTTTACCATACTTGTATCTAATCATTTCACGATGATGCCAAAAATTTTTGTTGTTACCAGTACTAATTGTAGTAAAATAATCTGGACCAATAATACTATCAGGAATTTTTATCTCGTAAGGAAACAAAAAATCAACAATAAACCATTCATCACCATCAGGATAATCTAAACCTGTATCAACATCAAAAAAAATGTGAAGAAGAAGAGATTGCATTAGCCCATCACCAGCAATATTAGGATGTTTGATGTTAGATTTTTTGAAATCAAGAGTGAGAAGTGTTTCTTCAAAAAAACCCTTGATGATAGATTTTCTAAAAATTTTATTAGCTTCAGTGATATCCATGTGTAATTATATAGGAATACTATCTAATATTCATTATATCAGTTAATTAATTAAACAATTAAAGAATCAAGAAGTTTTGATATGTCAGTAATTGGTTTTCCATTTTTTGAAATCTTCTGTTGTGCTGCATAATTTTCAAGATAGTTAGGAATCTTATCAGTGATTCTTTTTGTATATGGTGTGATTAATTCATTTTTGTAAAACACTCCAGTAGGTATTTTATTTCCCCATTCAAGTGATTTTGCTAATGCTTGACCTAATTTTTGATTTAGTTCATCAATAGTACTGTAATGTACTACTGGATCATAATCAGTATCTGCTAGGTTGTAAATTCTAGGTGTTGGTTTTTTTGTTTCTTCATTAACTTGATCAAGTCCTCCAAACCAGTCTCTGGTGTAAAGATCATTATAGGTAGGACATGGTTGTAAAACATCAATGAATGCTAAACCCTTATGGTTTATTGCAGATATGATGATATCTTTTAGCTGTCTAACATCATATGAATAACTTCTAGCAACAAATGTAAAACCACTAGAAATTGCTAAAGCTATAGGATTCACATTATAATTTGGATTGGGATTTGATAGTGATTTAGTTTGTTCTCCCAACTTCAAGGTTGGTGAGGCTTGGCCTTTTGTCAGTCCATATACAGCATTATCAAATATGATATAGGTCATGTTAACATTTCGTCTTCCAGCTGCAACAAAATGTCCAGCTCCAATTCCAAGACCATCTCCATCTCCACCAGCAGCAATTATTGTCATTTCAGGATTTGCGATTTTTGCACCCTGAGCAAATGTCAAAACCCTACCATGTAGAGTATGAACACCGTAGGTATTGATGAAATGTGATGTCTTTCCAGAACAACCAATTCCAGAGAAAATAGCTGCTTTATGTTTAGGAATTTGCATTTCTGCCAATGACATTTGTATTGCATTAACTATTCCAAAGTCTCCACATCCTGGGCACCAATCATTATGTACTCCAGTTTTATAATCTCCTAACTTAATCGCCATACAATAACACCTGTCTTTTTTCAGCTT
>ENA-UPTF01000550-UPTF01000550.1-marine-metagenome-genome-assembly--contig:-NODE-550-length-25855-cov-3.584258_pt1 | contig 25855 bp, 25 predicted proteins | sample MGYA00238166_ERZ767019 | MGnify/ENA primary metagenome ERZ767019 (study PRJEB28930, sample SAMN06266391) | marine metagenome | isolation source: Sea water from 250 m depth | place: Atlantic Ocean | study... | reverse complement strand
CTGTCTTTAATTTCTTTACGAATCGACGAGTCAAAAAAGACCGCAACATAATCCGCGTCAAAGGAAAAAGTAAAAGTAAACCAATTGCATCTGTAGCAAATCCCGGTGTAAGCATAAGAACACCAGCTAAAAGAATTAGTAAACCTTCAACTATTTGTTTGCCTGGAAGTTTTCCATTCGCAAGTTCAATTTGAGTTTTCCGAATTATCTCTAATCCTTCTCGCTTTACCATCCAAGCACCGATGACGCTGATAAATACAAGAGCAATTAAAGTATTACCAAAGCCAATTTGATGAGAAACCTCAATGATTAAATACAACTCAATCGCAGGAACTAATAAAAAAGCTGCAAATAGTAATAACAACATAAATTTATGCTACGTCTTCGTAACCTTAGAAGTAGAAAAATAGCTTTCTTTCCAAACAAATAAAATGTCGAAAAAACTCGAAACACCTACAAATAGACCCCCTTCGATAGATCAAATCGCACGTGCAATCTCAGATTTAGATCTACCGCACCCACTTCTAGTAGACGCGGCACGTGAAGCAGTGAATAACTTCAATGGTGGTGATGTAATCGAAGAAGCTCGGAAAATCGGCGAAGTTACTTCTCGAACACTTTTAACTGATGTTATTAATGCCACCGGAGTTCTTTTGCATACAAATATGGGTCGTTCTCCAATAAATATTGGAGAAAAAAATAAACATTTTAGGTTCTCTAATCTCGAGTTTGATTTAGAAACAGGAGAACGCGGTTCGAGACATGATAGGTCTTCAAAACTAATCGCTCGTGCTTGTGGAGCAGAATCAGCATTAATAGTAAATAACTGTGCCTCAGCAGTTCTTTTGGTAATCGCAGCACTTGCTGAAGGACGAGGTGTTGCGGTTTCAAGAAGCGAACTGGTCGAAATTGGCGGAGGATTTCGAATTCCTGAAATTCTTGAACAGTCGGGAGCTCATTTGGTCGAAGTAGGTACGACAAATCGAACACGCCGTAAAGATTTTGAGAAAGCAATTATCAAAAGTGATGTTTCTTTGGCTTTAAAAGTCCATCAGTCGAACTATCGAATTGTGGGTTTTACGCAAACGACTGACATTTCTGAAATGGCTGACCTAGGAATTCCTCTTGTTGCAGATATTGGTTCAGGCTTACTTGATTCTGCATGCCCTTGGTTGGAAAACGGTCCTCCGAAATGGCTGATTGATGAACCGGCAGCACGACAAAGTCTTGAATCAGGTGCAGACATCGTCACATTTTCAGGCGACAAACTGTTCGGAGGTCCTCAAGCTGGGATAATCGCTGGAAAAACCGAACTAGTTGAACTTTGTGCACAACATCCTCTGGCCAGGGCTGTTCGCCCGGGAAGCCTTACGATGTCAGCGCTCCAGGACGTCACCATCTCGTACTTAGAACGCAAAGGATCTTCAATCCCTTTTTGGGAAATGGCTACCACTTCAGTAGATGAATTAAAAGGAAGAGCAGACAAAATTTGTACAAAATATAAAACTGAAACCACTGCAACTCCAGGTGGTGGGACTTTACCTGGAGTCGAAATTCCTTCTGCAGGGTTAAAGTTCCAAGGTGATCATGTGGAATTTTTCCGACAACAAAACCCGCCTATTATCTGCCGAGTAGATAACGATCAAACTGTTATAGATTTAATGACAGTCCATCCAAACGATGACGTTTTTATCGATGCTGCGATCAAAAAAATTAATTAAGAATTTTCCGGTTTAATTATGCACATAGTCGCTACAGCAGGGCACGTTGACCATGGAAAATCGACTCTGGTTAAATCTTTAACCGGATCAGATCCCGATCGATTCATTGAAGAGAAAACCCGAGGGTTAACTATTGATTTGGGTTTCGCTTCAACAACTTTGCCATCAGGAACTGTTCTATCGATCATAGATGTGCCCGGTCATGTTCGTTTTCTAAAAAACATGCTGGCTGGAGTAGGAAGTGTTCAAACATGTCTCTTTGTAGTCGCTGCAACAGAAGGTTGGAAACCTCAATCTGAAGAACACCTAAGAATCTTGGAGTTACTTGGTTTTAAAAATGGAATAATTGTTGTTACAAAGGTTGATCAAGCTGACAATGATATTACTGAAGTCACGTTGTTAGAAATTGAAGAAAAAGTTAAAGGAACTTTTCTGGAAAATGCTCCCTTAGTTAAAACAAACTCATTAGATGGAACTGGAGTGGACGTCTTATTAAAAGAAATTTCAGAACTTTTAAAGGATGTACCCGATCCAGCCGATGTTCAGCGACCGAGGCTTTGGATAGACCGATTTTTTTCAATAAAGGGAACTGGAACAGTCGTGACAGGAACTCTGACCGGAGGAAGTTTAAAAATTGACGATGATCTGGAAATTTGGCCTCTGGAAAAAAAGGTAAGAGTTAGAGGAATCCAAGCCCACTATCTAGATCAAAAAAATATTTCACCCGGTAGTCGTTGTGCTTTAAATATTGCTGGAATTTCACATGGGGAAATTTCTCGAGGAAATGTGCTTATCAGATCAGGGGAATGGCATTTAACAAAAATGTTGGACGCTTCTCTTCAAGTATTGGAAGAGATTGATCACCATGTGTCGCGTAGGGGAGCTTTTATCGCTTATTTCGGATCAGGTGAATACCCAGTTAAGTTAAGAGTTCTTGGCCCTAACTCAATATCACCTGGAGGAAAAGAGTCAATCAGGCTATTCCTACCGGAACCACTTCCTTTATTACCTGGTGACCGATTTATTTTGCGAGAAAGTGGACGCGACGAAACAGTCGGGGGAGGTGAAGTTCTTGATGTGGACCCTCAGGAAAAAGCTTCGAAGGCCAAACCTGACCGTTCAATAGAGCGGATTGTCAAAGAAAGAGGCTGGATTGATATAGAAGAGTTAAAACTACTCACAGGTGAAAGTATTGAACCTGACATAGATAATTGGGTTGTCGATCCAGTTATTCTTCAGATGACAATTGAAACAGTCAAAGAAGCAGTCGAATCTGCTGGACCCTCAGGAATTGAATTGTCTTCTTTAAATGAACATCAAAGAGCAACTATTTCCTTGTTGAAAGACATGACCGTAGACAATGGAAGATTGAAACTCTCTATAAATAAAAATCAAACTTCTAATCATCCTTTTGTTGAAAAATTACAGAATTCACTTTTCGCACCACCTGATCCTGTAGGAATAGACCGTTCTGAACTTAGAGAATTGGTTCATAAAGGAATAGTTATTGAAGAAGGTGGAATCTTTTTTTCCGCAAATGCTATTGAAGCGGCTTCTTTACTTGCTGCTGAACTTCTTTCAATTAAACCAGACGGCTTTACGGTTTCAGAATTTAGAGAGGCAGCTGGTAATACTAGAAAACATGCAATGCCTCTGTTGAATCATCTCGACGGACACGGAATTACACGTAGACGGGATAGCGTGCGAATCGCTGGGCCTCGCCTCCCTGGATTTGAAGCTTCAAAATAACTTCCTATAGGTACAAAGTATTAATCTTTACTTCCCTTGCGTTCTCTATAGTCGCGAGCCGCTCCTTCTAAAGGTTCCACATCCAACCAGAATCCATCTACAGCTGCGACCCTAATTTCGTCATTTACTTTTATAGGAGTAGCTCGATTTGTTTGAGCTTTCCAGATTGCCCCTTTAACTTCAACAGTCCCATTAGGGTTTATTTCTTCAATAGCCATGCCGAGTTCACCAACAATCCACTCACGGCCAATAGTAGGTGTAGCAAAACGTGTGCGAATCATCGCTGGCATTCCTGCTGACATGCAAATCACAGTTAACAAAATGCCAAATAAAAGAGTCAACCACGAAAGATAAAGCCCATCAAACAACAAAAGTGATCCGGCTATCAAACTTATAGTTGCTACAGCACTCCAAAATCTAGGCACTCCAGTTTGGACATCTACTGCAAAGCTAAGCATTGAAAAAATCAGCAATGCTACGCCCCAAGGATTAGACGGTAGAACAGCTAGTCCATAGAAGCCCAACAAAAGGCATAAAGCACCTAGAACTCCAGCTATGCCAACTCCAGCCGTATAAAGTTCAAAAACAAGAAGTCCCATGCCAGCCAAAAAAAGTAGATAACTGATAGCCGGACTTCCTACGCTATGGAAAAATTGATCAGGAGGATCCATTTCTTCAAATCGAGTCTGAGTTAACGGTTTGATTTCTCCTGACTCAACATCTGAGATGACTTCGAAACCTTCCAGACCAACAAGATGTTCTAATAAAACTGGTGAACTTCTGGCTATTCCTTTTTCTACTGCTTCTTCATAATTGAGGGTTTTCTCACCTATTTCAAGATTCCTGTATAACTCAGAACTATTACTGGGGAAAATACTTCGGCCGATTTTACCGATTTTTGAACCTGGGGCAATTCCTATATCACCACTAATTAGAGCTAATTCGACTATTGGACCTTTCGCTTGTGCCCCTGAAGGTCCAACCCAAAATGAAATTGGTAAAGGTGAAGAACTAATTGCCTTGCCTAATGCAACAACACTCTTGTCTTCAACAACACTTCCAGAAATATTAATTTGAAATACTAAAGAAATAGTTTTATTAGGATCGACTTCCTCAATTATCTCCTCCATCATTCTCACCAACACTGGATCCATCAAGCCTGATGCTTCTACTACAACTACATCTTGAACTCCATCTGTTGAAGTTGACTCTGCAAGAGCATTAGATGGAAATAAATTGACTACGACGATTAAAGAGATTAAAAGAAACACACTCAAAGACAGTCTTTTTGAAGTTTTTATATTTGTCATCTTTAAGATTCGTAAAATAAATATGACTAAGTTGCTTCAGGATCGTTCAGAGCTAAGACTGCTTCCTCTACTGTTTCACGAACAGGGACTATTCTGTCAAAACCTGTTGTGTGAAGAAGCCTTACCAAAGCAGGTCGATTGCACGCGACTGAAACATCCCCATCATTGTCTCTTGCTCTTCGTATACCTCCAATTAAGGCTCCCAAACCAGCCGAATCCATGAAAGGAACGTCGGATAAGTCAACCAAAACAAATTTTTCTTCGGTGAGTTCCATTAATGCTTCACGAAACTGAGCAACGGTATATGCATCAAGTTCTCCAGTCGGTCGACATAACACATAGTTTTCGTTTCTTTCAACAGTGATCTCAAGCATATTTTTACCTTATTCAAAACTTTCTTTACGAAGTTCGTAAATAGAAGATTACAAAACTCAACACAAAAGTAAACATTGAGTCAGTAATTCCTACGCTACGATCGCATTATGCCTGAAAAAACAAACGTTTTACTTGCAACTACTGAAGATCATATTTTTCAAGAAATCAGTGCGTCTTTAAGCAAAAACCATCAAATTATCAGGGTTTCAGAAGGCGCTAAAGTTCTAAAAACTCTCATTGCAACTACTCCCGTACTAGTAATACTCGATCTACAGATCGGGAATATGGGGGGAATGGCAACTTCTTTGGATTTACGTCTTGAACAAAGGGCTGGTCGAATTCCGAATCAAAAGATATTGCTACTTCTTGACAGGCAGGCAGACGAGTTCTTAGGGGAACGTTCTGAAGCGGATTGCTGGATTGTTAAGCCAGTAGATCCACTCTCACTTAGCCAGCAAGTCGACGAGCTTATAAACAACTAACTTTCGGGTAGTGGCGCAGCTTGGTAGCGTGCCTCGTTCGGGACGAGGAGGTCGTGGGTTCAAATCCCGCCTACCCGACAAATAGTTGAAGGTAGTGATTAAGGTATAACTAAATATGGCAACGAAATCCAACTCATTGATTGTTTCAGCCTCTAAAGAAGAAATTTGGAGTGTTCTTTCAGAATTCGATCAGATTGTTAATTGGGCTGAAAATGTAGACCATTCATGCTTTTACTCAGAACAAGAGATAGGAGTAGGGACGACCAGACGTATCCAACAAGGATCAAATGTTGTTTTAGAAACTGTTACATGCTGGAAAGAACCTGTGAAACTGGCTTATCGAATTGAAGGGCTCCCTCCAGTTTTTAAAAAAGTAACTAACAGTTGGGAATTATTTGATGAGGGAGCGAAGACACGAGTAGAGCTCACTGTATACATTGTGCCAATTCGACCACCGGCTGAAATCGCAGCTCAAATATTAGGTAAATTTTTTTCACGACTAAACAAAAAAATGTTAACTGGGCTTAAAAATCAAGTAGAGCAAACTTTTACTGACAACAAGAAAAAATATGCGCCATCCTGATGTTGTAATCATCATGACTGATGAAGAGCGAAATGCGCCACCTTATGAAGGAGACGACCTCAAGGCATGGCGTGAAGAAGCCTTGCCCGCAAGACATTGGTTTCAACAAAACGGGGTTTCTTTCGAAAGGCATTACACAGGTTCACTCGCTTGTGTACCTAGTCGTCCAACACTTTTCACCGGACATTACCCAGATCTCCATGGAGTAACACAAACAGATGGAATAGGTAAAGATGCTTCAGATTCTCGTATGCGTTGGCTACGACCTGGAGAAGTTCCAACTATAGGGCACTGGTTCAAAGCAGCTGGCTATGACACCCATTACGACGGGAAATGGCATATTACTCACGCTGACCTGATAAACCCTGACACTGGATTACCAATCCCTACAAATACTGAAAATGGTGAGGTGATTGAAGAAAATGTTAAAACTTATTTAGAAGCTAATCCTTTGGAAGAATTTGGATTTTCCGGTTGGGTCGGTCCGGAACCTCATGGGGCGCCACTTGCTGGCAATTCCGGATTCATTCGCGACGACTTAATTGCGAAACGTATTGTTAAATGGTTGAAAGATCGTTATTTGCGAAGAGAGTCAGGTGAGGATGAAGCACTTCGTCCATTTCTTCTTGTCGCAAGTTTTGTGAATCCACACGACATAGTTCTTTTCCCTGCATGGCGGAGACAAGAAAACAATCCAATCGAAAAATGTGACCTTGATCCTCCTTTAGTGCCAGAACCTCCTACACGTCATGAAGACCTCAGTTCTAAACCTGCTGCCCAGATAGCTTACAAAAACGCTTATTTTTCGGGATACGGGCCTCACCGTCGAGTCAAAAAAATCTATGAGCGTAATGAGCAGGAATACCGAAATTTCTACTACAGGCTTCATCTTGAAGTCGATGGGCCAATTGATAGTGTTCGTAAAATTATTTCGGAAAATGCATTGAATGAGACAGTCATTTTCCGCACATCTGACCATGGGGATTTGTTAGGAGCACATGGAGGTCTTCATCAAAAATGGTTTACTTTATACGACGAAGCTACACGAGTACCTTTTCAGGTTGTCAGAACAGGAAATAATCCCACTACTCCTAAAACTATTTCAGATGCACCGACATCACATGTCGACTTAATCCCAACTGCGCTAGGTCTAGCAGGCCTTAAGGAAAAAGAATTGTTTGAGAAACTCTCCGATTCGTTTACGGAAATGCACCCTCTCCCGGGCTATGACCTTTCTCCTCTCATAGAAAATCAAAATGAAGATCGTTTTTTGAAAAGAGGTGTCTACATGATGACTAGGGACAACGTGCTTGAAGGAGATACCCTGGCATCTGTTCTTGCCCGCCGCCTTGGTCGTGGAAACAACCCACCTGCAGCGATGAGGATTCGTGTTCCTTCTGATGTTGCATCTAATTTTGAAGGTCTTGTGAAAAGAGTTAGTGAAACTGATGCGAAAGGCGGTGGAGAAAACATTTGGAAATTGGTAAGAGCTTTTGATGATCCTTCCACTTGGTCTGATCCTGATGTTCGTCACCTATCCTCTAGTTCTCCACCAGCAATACGACACAGAAATTCAATTATTCCTGACCAGTGGGAGCTTTATAACCTTGATTCTGATCCAATCGAATTAAAAAACAAATCAAAAGATCCTGCCTTTGAAGAAGTTTTCAATTTTTTGAAAAATTGTCTAAAACAGGAATCTGCAAATCAGATACCTGAAAGAAACAATCCTTGGCCTTATGTACAACGAAAACCACCAAAAGAACAAATACCAATTAAAAAACCTCCTCCTCCTGCAAGGGTTTTGAGAAATCTTTTGCAAAAAGTAGGTCTTCACCCCGAGGACTTAGACCCTTTTGAATATGAATTAGATAATTCTCGAGCGTTGATTGTGTGCACTAATCACTCATGGCTCGATGTTGCAAAACCTACTGGTGTTTTTTCCTCCGAAATGACTGTTCCTTACTATCTGTTTACTGATGCTGGTATTGAAGTTGATTTAGCTAGTCCGTTAGGTGGCCTAATTTCTATCGACCCTCTCTCAATAAGAGGTATCGTCAGATCTCATCATGACGACCGTTTTCTAGCCGATGAACTTCTAAAGAAAAAAGTTGTAAATTCAATTTCTATGTCCAATGTCGAAGTTGATACTTACGATGTGATCTATTTCGCTGGTGGATGGGGAGCAAGTTTTGATTTAGGTTTCTCTGAAATAATTGGAGAAAAAGTTACTGAAGCTAATGCCAAAGGAAAAATAATTGGTGGAGTCTGTCATGGTCCACTAGGTCTTCTACAAGCACGCGATTCTCATGGTCGTCCTTTAGTCGAAGGACGTCGTATTACTGGAGTAACTAATAAACAGGTTTCAGAATTGGGAATTGATGCAACCCCCCATCATCCTGAAACTGAGTTAAGGAAACTAGGTGCAGATTTCAAGTGCTCTCATCGTTTCCGTGATCCATTAGCAAATCATTGGGAGGTAGATGGCAACCTTGTGACTGGTCAAAATCAGAATGCTGCCCCGATGGTTGCAAGAGAAATAATGAAATTGCTTTCAAAAAACTAACGTTTAGTCAACTCGTTTAATAAAAGATAGAAAGTTAATCTAGATATATGGTTCTGGATAATGAGGAAATAAAACTCTCTGAAAAACTTCAGAAAATGTACCAGGAGTTTCTGATTTATGTGGAACAAGAGAATGTGGAATTTGACCGCACTGAATCTAAAAAACTTGAACTGAAACTTGAAGAAAAAATCCAATGGCTTAAAAGATATTTAATCCATTTAGAAAAAGGCGGAAAGCGTATACAAGCTGGGCCTGATTACTGGGCCCAACACGAAAACCACAAATTGATAGTCGAATACGGTGAAGATGAACAAGGAAATATCAAAAAAGATATTTTATTTCTTTGGTGTGAGACCTGTTCAGACATTGTCAGTTCGCATGCAAAAAAATCTTCTAAAAATGAAGATTTCGAAAAAATCAATAATCATTTCGGACACGAAATAAACCCAGTGCGAAAAAGTCAAAATAGTAAAACAATTTGTTTGACTTGCAACAACTGTCAAAAAAACAAAGTCTTTTTATGCAGTGACATTAGCGACTGGTTCGACGAAATCTAAAACTATTCCTTAACAAATAAAAAGCGATCTAAAGATCAACTGTTATCGAGGAACCTTTAATTCTTGGCGTTATCCTTAAAGCACTCTGGCAAATTTTGCCGGTGGGTTTATGGCGGGTTTCGGTTCACACCTCTTCCTCACCGTGAACCATTCTATTTTTAAGAAAGCGTCGTATAACGCCCAAGAATAACCTGCACGCGCGGGTTAAAGGAAAACATGTCAACTACATTCGCTGAACTCGGCGTGCCCGAAAATATCTGCAGGTCATTAGAAAATAAAGGAATCTTAAAACCTTTTGAAATCCAAAAGCTAACGCTAGCTGACGGACTTGAAGGCCATGATATTTGTGGACGCGCTCCAACAGGATCTGGAAAAACTATTGCCTTTGGAATCCCTCTAATCGCAAACAGCAAACGCGGAGAACCAAAACATCCTGGCTCTCTAATTCTCGCTCCAACGAGAGAACTAGCAGAACAAATATTTTCTGAACTTCGAACATTTGCCGGAAAGACAAAAATTGGTGTTGTCTATGGCGGGGTAGGTTACGGAAATCAAATCAAGTCGTTAAAACAAGGAATAGATATTCTTGTCGCCTGCCCAGGAAGACTTGAAGACCTAATTGAACAGGGTTTCGTAAACCTCTCAAATGTTAACCATGTAGTTTTAGATGAAGCAGACCGTATGGCTGATATGGGTTTTATGCCTTCAGTCCGGCGTTTACTGGATCAAACAAACCCGAAAAGGCAAACTTTTCTTTTTTCAGCAACTCTGGATAAAGATGTAGCGAAGATAACCCGTGAATACCAAACAAACCCGATACGACATGAAATAGGTGAAGAAACACCTGATATCAAATCTGCTCACCATCTATTTTGGAAAATTACAAACACAAATAAAACAGAGATAACAGCAGAAGCTATAAATGCAGTATGGCCTGCGATTATTTTTTGCAGAACACGACACGGTTCAGATCGCCTTGCTAAACGACTCAACAAACTTGGAATCCACGGAGTAACAATCCACGGCGGTAAAAGTCAAAATCAAAGATCTAGAGCACTAGCAGATTTCACCAAAGGACGTGTCCAAGCGCTTATAGCTACTGATGTTGCAGCGAGAGGAATACATGTCGACGGTGTCGCATCTGTAATCCACTACGACCCTCCGGAAGACCATAAGGCGTACATACATAGATCAGGAAGAACTGCCCGAGCAGGTCAAAGTGGAGTGGTCCTTTCATTTGTGGCTCCCGATCAAAAGAAAAAAGCTCGTCGACTCCAACATAAAATCGATATTGATCAACCAATAATGGAACCCGATATCGAAATATTGAAAACTCTTTCTCCTGTAAACAACTCTGACAAGAAATTTCAAGCTCCTTACAAAGAAAAAAGTGAAACTAAAAACTCAAACTCGAAAAACTCTTCTCACAAGAAAAACGGTAGTCAAAAGAAGCAAGGGAGCAACAAACGCAGAAGTAGTAACAGTAGTAACAAGCACCGGGGTGGCAACAAACATAAAAACAACAACAAAGCTCGTAATAACAACAAGCACCGACCGAGTGAATCCAATAATCAAAGCAGCAGACCAAAAAATAAAAGCCATACTTCTAGTCCAAAAAAGAACAACCAATCGAAAAACTCTAAAGGACCTAACCGTTCTTCAAGTAAAAACCGAAACAATAAAAATCATCAAAACCGTAAACGAACTCAGAAAGCTCACGCTTCTCGTTAATTAAGTATTTTAAAAGAATCCAATTTTGTAAGTAAAGACAGTTTGAAGTCGGCAAACTTAATAGGAAGACTTTAGCTATACCAGAAATCAAATGAAGGCAAATGGAACTTTCAGACTTAGATGTAGCAGAATCAGTACTTGATTTGATTGGGGAAACACCCATGGTGCAATTAAAAAAAATTGCATCGAATTTACCATGCCCAGTAATCGCAAAAATAGAAACCACTAATCCTGGCGGAAGCATAAAAGACCGTGCAGCAATATCAATGATAGATGCGGCCGAAAATGAAGGACTTTTGAAACCAGGGGGAACTATCATTGAACCAACCTCAGGTAATACAGGCGTAGGTTTGGCAATTGTTGCAGCTCAACGTGGCTACAAATGTATTTTCGTAATGACCGACAAAGTAAGCGAAGAAAAAGTCTCTTTATTAAGAGCTTACGGATCCGAGGTAGTTGTCTGCCCAGGGGCTGTTGAACCTGACGATCCCCAATCTTATTATTCAACGGCCGAACGTTTAGTGAGAGAAACCCCAAACTCCTTCCAACCGAACCAATACCACAACCCAAATAATCCTAAAGCGCACTACGAAACAACTGGCCCTGAAATATGGAAACAATCTAAAGGACAAATAACACATTTTGTTGCCGGTGCTGGAACAGGTGGAACTATTAGTGGTGTAGGAAAATTTCTAAAAGAAAAAAATAAAGATATTCAAATAGTCGTAGCCGACCCCGAAAATTCAGTTTTTTCGGGAGGATCAGGTCGGCCATATCTAGTTGAAGGAGTGGGTGAAGATTTTTGGCCAACTACATACGATCAAAACGTTGTAGATCTAACTATTCCTATTAGCGATGCGGATTCATTTTCAATGACGAAACGAGTCACTGAAGAAGAAGGACTCTTAATTGGCGGATCCTGTGGTACCGCTATAGCAGGAGCATTAAAAGTTGCGAAAAATCTGACCAAAGATGATCTTGTAGTAGTGCTTCTTCCTGATTCAGGAAGAGGCTATTTGAGTAAAATTTTTAATCCTATTTGGATGACAAAAATGGGATTCTCAGATAATAATGAGGATCCGCTATTACACAAATCTGTTCACGATGCAATTAAATCCAGAAATTTAGAGACTGTTGAACTGGTATACCTAAATCCTGAAGAAACAGTTTTATCAGCTTTAAATACTATGGAAGAAAATGGAATCTCTCATTTACCCGTAGCAGTCGGTGAAATGCCTATTTCTGCAGCTGAAGTAATAGGGTCTGTCTCAAAAGAAATATTAATCAGTAACTCAAAAAATAATGATGGTCTTACTGTTAAGGATTTTTTACAGCCTCCGCTTGAACTTGTTGGCATAGGAGAAAATATTTCCAATGTTGTTAAACTATTTGATAAATCAGAAACTTTTCTGGTGTTAGATAAAGGTAAACCAATTACTGTTCTCACAAAATCTGACGTTGAGGATTTTGTGTCAGAATCGGAAAACCTTTAAAGATTAACTAGTTGGTGAATTGATGGAAACACACGGTGGCGACCCACTAATGTCAGGTTTTGAAGACCATGAAGACTTTGGGTTTGAAACCCGTGCCATTAGGGCGGGCCAACCACATGATTCACGTACGGGCGGGGTTGTAACACCTATTTCGTTATCAACCACATTTGCACAAGACGCTGTTGGAAAGCCAAAGTTCGGATATGAGTATGCAAGGACAGGTAATCCAACTAGACATGCATATGAAACATGTCTAGCAAGTCTTGAATGCGCCCAACATGGCTTTGCGTTTTCTAGCGGAATGGCAGCAGAAGATTCTTTGCTCCGCTTTTTACAACCAGGTGACAAAATTATCTTAGGAAACGATGCCTATGGAGGGTCTTTTAGATTAATAGACAAAATATATGGTCGAAATGAAATCTCTAACAAAGCAATAGATCTCAGTGATCCAGATTTAATTAAAGAAGCTTGGACTAACGAAACGAAAATAGTTTGGCTTGAAACTCCTACGAACCCACTACTTAATGTTGTAGACATTCAAAAAATATCCGATATCACTCATGAACTTGGAGGATTGCTCATAGTCGATAACACTTTTGCTACACCCTATTTACAAAAACCTATTTCTTTAGGCGCTGACGCGGTTGTGCATTCAGCTACAAAATATTTGGGAGGGCACAGCGATGTAGTAGGCGGGTTTGTGGCAACAAATAATGAAAAACTTGTAGAACATCTTTCCTTTACACAAAATGCGGTTGGAGCTGTCCCGAGCCCATTCGATTGCTATCTGGTGTTAAGAGGAATTAAAACACTAGCCGTTCGTATGGATCGCCACTGTGAAAATGCCAAAGCAATCGTAAGTATGTTGAGTGAAAATCCAAAAGTAAAGCAAGTTTTCTATCCAGGTATTGAAAGCAACAAAGGGCATGAGATTGCCGTAAGTCAGATGAGTGACTTCGGTGGAATGGTTTCATTCACAGTCTCTGGCGGTCTTGCAATGGCAGAAAAAGTTTCTGCTTCGACCAAAGTGTTCACATTGGCAGAATCTCTTGGAGCAGTTGAATCTTTAATCGAACACCCTGGAGTAATGACACACGCATCAGTTGCAGGTTCTGCACTCGAAGTACCAGAGGATCTAATACGTATCTCAGTCGGTATAGAGTCAATCGAAGACCTCGTTGGGGACCTAGAACAAGCACTATCTATTTAACTAGATTTTGGCGGATTCTTATCGAGTAACCAATTTTAGGTATTCTGCACCATCGGTATTTTTTCAGATCATCCATCGACAGTTGGAGAATCATGGTCGGAACACGCACTTAGAGCATTAAAAATTGCTTATTCAATGGCAACAGCATCAGCTGCTGCAATCGTTCACGCAATATTTCCTTTTGTCTTTAAAACAACAGCTAGCGAAACCATAAAAAGACTGAATAAAGAAATAGAAAGTAACGAAGATAAAAGTTCTAACGAATCTTAAGAATCAGATTCTTCTACGACTTTCACCATTCCACCATGATTTTGGTTTTAGTCGCTCTCCATAATCCAAGAAGTCATTGAGCATTAACATTATGTTTCTTAATTTTGTTGAAGCTAAGCGTAAACCTATTTTGTGTCGAAACTTTGTGAAGTCTTTGTTATAGGGACAAACACGCATACAGATCATGCAGTCACTTACTATTTTGGTCCAATAAGAGAAACATTTCTCTCCATCAACTGACCATTTTTTTACACCTGAAATTGAGGACAAATTTAGTTTTACTGGCGAAGGTTCACCATCAGGTATTGCTTTTGGCGGACATGCATCCGTGCACTTTCTGCAGTTTTCGCAAAATTTTGTAACTCCAAACTCAATTTGGTTATCAAATGCCATTGGAGCATTTGTAAAAATTTTGCCAAACCTAACTCTTGGTCCAAATTCACGCGTTATTACCATTCCATGTCTTCCATATTCACCGAGTCCTGCTTGGATCGCTAAAGGAATCGCCAACGCTGTGTCATTTAAACTTGGTACCGCTAAATAGCCAAGGTTTAAAAGCCATTGAGCTGTTGCTAAAAGTACCAGCGCATCTTTTGAATAACCTAGGCCAACCGCTGCGCCTGAAAGTGCTGAAGGCACTGTATCAACGAGGTCATGATCCATTGCTTGACCAATTACTATGACGCCTTGAAGATTTTCTGGAAGACCGACAGGAAGACCTTCAGGTTTTCCTTCGCTGGAGCTTCGTGCGTACCGTTGGGTATAAACCCACCGCTCATCAAATTTGCAAATACCAACTAAATCAGCGCCAAAAAGTTTTGATACTTGCTTAATAGTTTTTGAAGCTTGTTCTGGGCTACCCAAATCAAAACCTTCTTCTGGACCGGGTCGTAGTTGACTTAACGGTGAAAGAAACCCATCTCTTAAATCGTCTGCGTCTCGCATTTCAGCGAAAACATCTGCAACATGCCATGCGGCATTTCTGATCGCGTAATCTCTCTGTTCAAATCCGGATGCATTGCGCCATTTTTTTAATGGTTCACGGTGCGATCTAAAAAATTCACGTGCGCCATCGGTAGCAATTTCAGAGTCCCAAAAAGCACGATTAAAAACATCGTTTACTTGATTGAACCTCTCAAAATTTTCTAATACTTCCCAAGAAGGACCCTTTATTAAATCCGACAATTACTTGAATCCAAAAAAATAAAAACCATTAGTTCCCCCCTAAAAATTTTAACCTCAATAAGTTGAAGCCAACTAATCCTAGAACTGCCGGACAAACAAAAAATTCAAAAAAATCAAACGGGGTTTTTGAGCGTAATCATCCCTTCAGCGGTAGCTAAGAGATTTACTAGAGGGCTTTCAGAAATTTCAGGTAACCAATGATTTAATTCTGAAGAAAAACTCTTCATCAAAGAATGTTCAAACAATGGATTTTGCTCATACTTATCGGTTTCTAAATCAAAAAAGATATCTTGCATGCCAAAAAAATGAACAAGTTTGCCACGGTCATCACGGTGAACGACTAGCCGACACTCATTTAAAGGAAGCCCGATTCTCTCAGCAAATACTCTGAAGTCAAATTCCCAATGCACAGTTTTTCGCCATTCATCTGGCTTTCCACCTTCTAAAAAGGTCTTGAGTGAATTCCCTTCGCACTGTTTAGGAATAGTGATACCTGCTAGTTCTAATAGAGTAGGCATCACATCAACGTTCTCTGTAAATTCTTCAATTACTAAACCCTTAGGACCATCTAGAGCCGGATATCTGACAATCATGGGGATATGAAAAGCTTGATCATGAAACCCAAATTTGGAAACTAAACCATGATCCCCCAACATTTCACCATGATCTGATGTAACCAAAACAATCGTGTCTTCACCTAGTCCTTTTTGATCTAAAAACTCAATCAATCTGCCTATTTGGTCATCTACTTCAGTAACCATTCCGTAATAAGTTGCTTTCAATTGAAGCCTGTCAATACTCTCTGAGGGTGCTTTAAAAAAATCGATGGTTGAAAGTGAATCTATGAACGGATGGTCACTCCCGCTAGGAGCAATAGGTTCATCTACATCAGCAGGATCATATAAATCGTTGTAAGGAGAAGGTACAACAAAAGGTGGATGTGGTCTTAATATTGAAACGTGCATGAACCACGGTTCATGCAAATTTTCTAACCGATCAATAACTTCTCCAACAACAAAAGCTGTCTCGGTCTCATCTGTCTTATACGGTGAAGGCGGCCATGTTTTTCCTCGTCCCAACGGAATTTCAGTTTCCTCATTTCCTTTTAGAAATCTTTTTCTATCGGAAACATCATGTCCTTTTTCAGAAAGCCATTGGTACCAAGCTTCTCTATCGTCTGGAAGTGGGAGAGCTACATTAAAACCTGGCAAGTGTCCTTCATAAGTTAAAAGACGTGGATCATTTTCATCTGTTGTTCGCGGATCAATGGTTGTATCTGTGTATCCAAACAACAATGGGTCGTAATCAGCAGCACGAAACTCTCTAGCAATATTTGTAAATTTATTATCAAGTGGTGTCCCATTAAAAACTGACTGATGTGTATGCAAGTAGGTCCCTGTTAATAAACTTGCGCGACTAGGCCCACATGGGGAAGCCTGAGTGAAATGATTCGCAAATCTAACACCCTGGCCAGCTAATTCATCTAAGTGAGGTGTTTGAACAACACGTTCTGAGCGCGTTTCAAGACAATCTGCTCTTAACTGATCGATAGTTATAAATAGTATGTTGGGCTTTTTCATTGTTATTCATATAAATCTTTTCAGATAGAAAAGCATGTGTCCTGATCGGGCTTCAAGGTAAAGTCCCCCGATGAGAAAAATAAAACAATTCTCCCGTTCAGGTAGACCTTTCGGTTTATTTTTGTCTGCCAGTGGGATGTTTATTGTTTCAACGGATTCTTTGTTCACACGTGTTGCTGAAATAGATGGTTGGACTATCGCTTTTTTTGTTGGTGTTTTTTCTGTTCCTTCAATGTCCGTAATTGTCTGGAAAACACTAGGTAAAAACTTAGTGTCAGAAATTAATAAATATAGATGGCCACTCTTCATCTCTTCAGCTCTGGCAGCTGTCGGAACTACTGCATTCATTCAAGCTGTAACGAGAACTGCAGTCGCAAACGTTGTAACCATTGTGGCCGGTGCTCCAATTTTTGCTGGTTTAATTGCCAAATTTGCTATAGGTGAAAAAACTTCCAGAAGAACCTGGCGAGCTATCAGCGGAACATTTTTTGGAATTCTAATAATTGTTTCGGGTTCTTTAGCCACTGGGGGCCTAGATGGAGATCTGATGGCTCTTCTGGCAATCTTGGTTTTTAGCACCAATCTTGTTATTTGGAGACATTTTAAAGAAATGTCTAGAACTCTCGTTGTTTTAATTGCACCCATGTTTATTATGCTTTTTACTTTTATTCCAGCTCAATTCGACGCACTAGATAAACGTGCTCTTTTATGTACTCTGGGAATGGGTTTGTTTGTTGGACCGATTGCACGATTATGCATGGTTTCCGCTACAAGACATGCTTCAGCTGCAGAAGTAAGCATGTTTACTCCGGTAGAAACTATTTTCGCTTCTCTTTGGGTATGGCTATGGTTTGAGGAAGTTCCTGAAATTACAACTTTTATCGGTGGATTTTTAGTTTTGACATCTGTTTTTTATGGAATTAGATCAAGTAAGTAAACTTTTTAGTAATACCTTGGAGTCTCTATGAACGAGTATAAAAAATCTGCTGCTGGCAATGCAGTAATCTCCGAGCTAAATAAATTAAAAGTTGACTATGAAATTATGCCTTGTGATCCAGACCTGGCTGACACAGTCAGCTTTTGTGAGAATTATGGAATTTCTCCTCAAGACTCGGCTAACGCGATTTTAGTTGTTGGTAAATCAAATCCAAAAATTTTCACTTTATGTCTTTTATTAGCGACACATAAACTTGACGTAAATGGTGCAGTACGTAAAAAGCTAGGAACAAAAAAAGCTTCTTTCGCTGGCGGCGAGGAAACCGAAAACATTACTGGGATGATAGTTGGTGGAGTTACACCTTTTGGTCTTCCCTCATCTCTACCTATCTGGGTAGATAAAGCAGTTATGGAAAGAACTTCGATAATTGTGGGAGGGGGAAGTCGTGATCAGAAAATAAAAATAAATCCAAATACTCTCCTAAATCTGACAAATTTAGAAGTCATCGAAAATTTGGCAAAATTACCTGAGCCTTCTTAGTTTTTAACCTTGTTCTGATAAATGCGCTGTCAATGCATCTCGGGCTGAACTTGCCGGTGCTTCTTGGAGCAATGTTCCAACAGTTCTACGTCTACCCATAGCAGTCAATAAGTCTGCAACTAAAGTATCGACGACATAAAGAAGATCCAAACGGGATCCTTCTGTTAACGGATCAGCCATTAGTCCATCTATAACAGGTCCACATTCAATTTCAGCCCTAACCATCTTTAAAGCTGCTTGTTCTAATTCATCTAACGCATCTAGTGCAAGTAGAAGATTTGTAGCTTCACTTTCAGAAATCATTTAATGAGATTTTGTACCAAAAAAGCCCTCATTACAGGGATACCTGAAAGTTTTACCTACTCATATTACGGTCTTTAAATGGAACTAAATGAATTACAGGACTTGATGGAAAATCTATATGGGCGAGAAGATAAAAATCGAGGTCTTCCCTCAACAGTCGCATGGTTATGTGAAGAAGTCGGTGAATTAGCTCAGGCTGTTAGAAAAGGATCGCGAGAAGAACAGTTACATGAATTAGCTGATGTTTTAGCTTGGTTGGCAAGTCTTGCTAACCAACTTGATCTATCCCTTGACATGGCTATGCAACGATATGTGGAAAATCCACCTTGAATAAATTTAAAGTTCTTTGAGTACAGACATGAGCTGGGGTAGTTCCATCCCCCTAGCTAAAATCTCATCCATCCCGCCGACGACACCCGTCAGGTTGCCGACTACTAAATGTTCAAGACCCGCTTTTGCGTATCCCTCAAATTGTTGACCTAACTCATTTGAGTTTCCTACAAAAACTACTTTTTTGACCATCTCAAAAGGAATTGTTGGGGCTAAATCTCTTAGGTCATCTGCATTTAAATCATGGATGATTACATCTATAAAACCTTTTGAATCATTTCCTAAAGGATGCTCAAGACCATGCTCTTCCCAAATCTCACCCATCGCGAAAAGACCGAAAAGTTTTCCTAATGGTTCTTTTTCAAACATCTCTTCAGCCTTGTCCATTGATTCGCAAAACAAAATGAAGGCCAAATAAGAAGCTTCCGGAACAGGTCTTCCAAATGAATTTGCATGCTCAGTTATAATTGAGAGCTTTTCTGCATACTCCTCAGGTGAAAACCACCATGCTGGGATCCAGCCGTCACCATACTGAGCGGTCAAACGTAACATTCTTGGACCGTGTCCTGCGATCCATACAGCTGGTTTACCTCTACCTTCAGCTTCTAAAGGTAAGCCCATTCGTCCTATTTTATTTTCTGGCATATGTCCATCATCAAGTAAAGAACGCAACTCGATAAGACATTCTTCAAAAATGCCTACGGGTTTTTCAAATGGATATCCGAAAGGAAGAAGACTTTCAGCTTCACCCGAACCTATTCCTAAAATAAAACCACCAGGAATTAAGTCATTAAGTGAAAGGGCCGTACGAGCCAGATCTGCTGCTCTCCGACGAGTTGAATCAGTTACTGAAATTCCATACGGTTTATCTGTCATTGTTGAAATTCGAGCTCCATAAACAAATGGATCATAAAAAGCATCCGGATCAGCTGCTAGCGCGGAAAGAGGTATCTCTGGCCACAAGGCTGGATGAAATACTCCTAGTAAATGATCTGGAGCCCAGTAAGAATCAGCTCCCATTTCCTCATAAATCGGAAGCATTTGTTCTGTACTTCCAAACGGAAATTGAGCGGGAAGTGTAATTCCGACTTTCATAGTTAACCTTTTCTTTCTTATCTCAGCGTTTTAATAATTCTTCTGCAATTTGAATTGCATTCAATGCAGCACCTTTACGAAGATTGTCACCAGATAGAAATAGGGCTAAACCATTTTCCACAGTTTCATCTTTTCTTATACGTCCAACAAGAGTTTCATCAATACCTGTGCAATCAATTGGTGTCGGAACATCGCATAAAGTGACACCAGAAGTATTGGAAAGTATTTCTGTGGCTTCCTCAGGAGAAATAGAATTTTCAAATTCAGCGTTTATTGCCAAAGAGTGCCCGGTAAACACAGGGACTCTAACGCATACAGGTGAAACTAATAAATTAGGAATATTTAAAATTTTTCGACTCTCATTCCGCAACTTTTGCTCTTCATCGGTTTCTCCTCTGCCATCATCAACAAAAGACCCTGCATGAGGCAAAACGTTAAATGCAATTGACTGCGGAAAAGAACTAGGTTCAGGAAATTCATGAGCTTTACCATCGTAAGCAAGTTGAGTGGCTTTACCTGTAGCTGAATTAATTTGCCCTTCTAGTTCCTCTACACCAGCTAAACCTGCTCCGGAAACAGCTTGATAAGTCGAAATTCTAAGTGATAAAAGTCCCGCACGTTTATGCAATGGCGATAAAACTGGCATGGCAACCATTGTTGTACAGTTAGGATTTGCAACAATTCCTTTTGGTATTTCATCAAGAGCTTCTGGATTAACTTCGCTAACTACAAGGGGTACTTCTGGATCCATTCTCCACCCAGATGAATTGTCAACTACTGTCGCCCCTGAAGCTGCGATTAGGGGTGAAATTTCCAATGAGGCTGTTTTACCAGCACTTAATAAAGCAATATCAACATTAGACCAATCTGCTATTGCGGAATCCTCAACAGTTATTTCTTGATCCCCCCAATTCAACTTACTTCCAGCTGACCGAGAAGATGCCATAAACCTAATATCGCCAACAGGAAATTTACGTTCCCATAAAAGGGCTCTCATTACTTGGCCTACTTGTCCCGTGGCTCCAACAACAGCAATATTCATATATTCAGACTAGGGGGGTTCAAAACAGTGTTCAAAATTTTTAGATAATTATTTTGTATCAATATCATCTGTTTCTTCTTTAGGCCAAATATCTAAAAAATCATTAATAACACTCTCCGACTGTTCTAAATCCTCCGCATGCTGGTTGGAAAGCAAACCAGTAAATGTGGTTAATAACGGATACCCAGGGCCGCAAGAATCTTCGACATATCTACCTAATTGATTTGAAGCATTTAAAAAAGAATCAAGACTGACAGAATCCCGAGAAAGAAGAGAAGAAGAAATTAACCCTTGTATGCGAACTGTAGTGGCATTTTGAGATTTAACTGAATTTAATGCTTCAGCTAACTCTTCATAAAAAGAAACAAGATCAAAAATTTCACTAGCTACTACAAAAGGAACACGTGCTGATACCCAACTGACTAATTCTTCAGATCGTAAAATTAATTGCTGTAAAGTTTCCGCTTCACTTCTGTCCATAGCTACTAACTCTTTTTCAATTCCAATCATTAGTTGTGCAGATTTTTTTGCAAGAGCGAGACAAAAACCTTCTGGAATTTCCGTAGTTAAAGGTTCGTATGTAGGAAGTGGAATTAACCTTGCATCCGGAGAATTTTCTGCATTAGATGAAAGCTTTTGATTTTCTTCATTTTCTACTTTTAGTAAAGTGTCTAATGGCTTATTTTGAGCTGTGTCAGAACTGCGGAGACTTGCGCCACATCCTGTCAACAATGTGAGTATCAAAACCCCTGAAATTAGTTTTTTTGACTTAATTAATAGTTTCAAATCTTTTGCCCTATTCCAGATAACAAATTAAGAAGATAGGTTGCTGAATCACCGCAGACAGAAACTAAATATTGTTCCAATCTTTCTTGGGCTTGGTTTATCGAAGTTCTCTCCTCAGCCAATTCAGTATCCACCCTGACAACAGCGGCAAACATTGCTTCTAATACTTCTTCTGGTTTAGCAGCGGATCCTAAATCTCTAAAAGACTCAATCATCACTTCAGAAACATATATAGATGCATCACGGACTATTGATGCATCCCCTGCAATTGATATATCAACATTTTTTGAAAGCCAAATATAAATCTCATCAGACATTGAAAACAATTCAATTAACAAATCAGGATTTACTGTCGGACCCTCTTCAACTTGGATACCTTGACGAATGATCGCTGTCATCATTTCCGCCATACGATCAAAAAGGCCACTGCATACAAGATCATTATTTTGATAATGACCGAATTTCGCATCGAGTACACAAGTAACCAAGAAATCCAAAATTCGACTTTCTAATAAAATTGCTTCTACTTTTTCAGACATTTCAGCCGAATCAATTTCGGAAAATAAAATTTCAAAAATTGGAACTAACTCTTTTTCTCTAATAGTTGAAAGAACACAATCAGTATCATTCGGAAAAGTTCCAAAGGAATTAGTTATCCCTTCTAAAATCCCTAAGTTCGCAACCGTAACTAGTAAGTCGCATAGTTCTAATGCGGAAAGAGCAATCTCTTTTTGTTCAACATTTGGGCCTTCACTAGTTATAACACTGACTTGTTCCGGACTAAAAAAATTAAGCAATTGATCTACTACACAACTCATCTGAGATTCAGAAAGGTTATAGAGGTCAGGGTTAGTAGAAAAATCTCCTTGCGACAGAAAGTCATTCGATTCGCTAACTTGACTAGAAACTTCTGGAAAAAATCCAGTTTCACTATTATTTTCAACCGATACTTCAGAACTGCAACAACTCAATAGAGCCATTACCAAGACACTTAAAATAAATTTTCGAAACATAATCTTTACCAGATAAATCTTTTTCTTGATGGAAAAAAAATCCTAAAAAGAAAGATCAAGATTCCGCTAATCCGAAGGTCTCATGGAGTGCTTGAACCGCTTCATTGATTTGATTTTCTGCAACCATACAACTAATTCGAATTGCTGACGTTGAAATCATTTGTATATTAATTCCATTTTCAGCAAGAGTTTCAAACATAGACGCCGCAACACCTGGATTCGACCTCATTCCCGCCCCGATCACAGTAACTCGCGCGACTTCTGTATCTGATGAAACCCCAGAGGCTCCAATATCTTCAACTAAATTCTCAGCTATTGACATCGAAGCTTCAAGATCACCATGTGGAACTGTAAAAGATATATCAGTAACACCGTCCTCTGAAGTGTTTTGGACAATCATGTCAACATTTACATCAACATCCGAAAGGGCGCGGAAAACACTCGCAGCTATGCCAGGCTTATCTGGGACACCTGAAATTGTCATTTTTGTCTCAGAAGTATCATGAGTTACCGCTGAGACTATAGCTTGTTCCATTTCTACTTTCTCCTCTCCTACCCATGTTCCTTCTTGCCATGTGAATGCCGAACGAATATGCAATTTAACTCCATGAGTTCGAGCATATTCAACAGATCGCATTGCTGGCTTCGGGCAACCAGTAGCTGTCATTTCTAAAAGTTCATCAAAAGATACATTGGTCATAAGTCGTGCTGAAGGAACTATACGAGGGTCAGTTGTAAAAACGCCTGTTACATCTGTGTACAATTCGCATGCATCAGCTTTAACAGCATGTGCTAAAGCAACCGCAGTCGTATCAGAGCCTCCTCTACCTAAAAAAGTAACATCATTATCAACTGATACACCTTGAGAACCTCCTACAACTGGAACTCGTCCTTCAGATAATGCCATCTGTATACGCTCAGGTTTTACCTCCACAATTTTAGCATTTTGATGATTTGTATCAGTTAAAAAACCAGCCTGACTTCCTGTAAATGAATCTGCCTCAACTCCTAAATCATGGAGAGCCATACATAACAAAGACATTGCTTTCCGTTCACCAGCAGTGATAAGCATGTCCATTTCTCGACCAGGTCTTTTACTAGACACATCTTCAGCTAAACGCAATAATTCATCGGTTTCTTTACCCATAGCAGAAACAACTACAACTACCTGATTTCCACTATTAACAGTGCGTGCAATATGATCCGCAACAGCTCGAATACGTTCAGGGTCTCCTACTGCGGTTCCGCCAAACTTTTGAACAAGTAGTCCCATAGACATCTACGCTAGCGGCCATAAAGCATCAGATTTGCGCAAATTAAATATTGCTAAAACAACTTAAATTAATATGATTTACTATGGTGAAAAAAATATGGTGAAAAAAACTCGTCGATCGATACAAACCTCAGGAAATCATTCCAATAAAACAAAAATCACTGCAGCTCTTTTAGTTTTTGTTCTCATGGGCAGTGGAATCGCTCTCATTTTTTCAAATTCAGATTCGAATGAAAATATAAACAACGAATTTTCTAGCAATATTGTTCCTACAAATTGTCCCGAAAATGATAAATCCACACCACGAACTATTGACTTCATAAGGCGGCCGCCCCGCTGCATAGAACTAAACAAAACACATACCGCTATTTTCGATACAACTGAAGGTGAGATTAGATTTCTATTAGATACTTCTCTGACTCCCAATACAACAAATAATTTTGTTGTATTGACTAACTATGGCTACTACGACAACACTCTTCTTTTTCGTCTTGATCCATCTATAGGAATAATTCAAGGTGGCTCACCTCATACCAACGACTGGTCAGACCCAGGGCCTGGTTATACAATTTCAGATGAAGGAGGACTTTTCTTACCTTTAAGCAACGGAGGCGTAAAAGGCCCTTTCACATATTCACCTGGACAGTTAATTATGGCTCGCTCATCGGGTCTTAATAGTTCTGGTGCCCAATTTTTCTTTTCTACAGATGAAAAAGTAAGCCTGCTAGATAGTCAAGGTAGCTACATAGTTTTCGGTGAAACAGATGTACAAGGCTTGTCTATCCTGAAAAAAATGATGGATTTATATGAAAAAGATGAAAACTCCCCTTATGGAGGTGGCCCAAAAAGACAACTTCTTATCCGATCAGTGACTATCGAAATAGAATAAAAAGTTCTATCTCCAAGTTGCACTTTGATGGATAGCTTTATTGTCTTCTAACCACCATCTACCAGAAAATTTCCACTCTTTTGATTCGCTATCTGAATCGGTTTCATTATTGATGCGAAAAACATCAACTGCCATTTCTTCGATAGCAATTTTTATCGCTTCCAACTCTTCTTTAGAAGCACCTTCTGCTTCAATATTTAAGACTTTCATTACGATTAGCGGAAAGGTCTCTAGGTACCACTTGCCCAAATCCATCCGTTGGTTGTGTTATTGTGCAAGGCGATGAGTTAATTTCTTTGGGTCAAACACAAAAGGGTGGTCGTCCTCATGCAGAGCAGATCGCGCTAAAAATGGCTGGATTGCGAAGCAAGGGTGCAACGGCATATGTTTCATTGGAACCGTGTGCGCACAAAGGAAAAACACCTTCTTGTGCAGAGTTAATTATAAAAGCTAAGATAAGCAGAGTTGTGTCAACGATTGAGGATCCAGACCTAAGGGTTTCGGGGAAAGGTTTTCAAATGCTAAAAGACTCTGGTTTGAATGTTAATTATGGTTTTTTTGAAAAGGAAGCTCTTGAAATAAATTCAGGTTTTTTTTCTACTATTGAAAAAAAGAGACCCTTAACAATCTTAAAGCTTGCAACAACAATTGATGGAAAGTTAGGTATGCTCTCTGGTAATAGCAAATGGATAACTAGTAATTATTCAAGAAATTATGTGCACATTTTAAGATCATCTATGGATGCAGTGTTAATTGGAAAAAATACTTTATTAAGTGATGATACAAATTTGACATGTAGAATTAGAGGTTTAGAACATAAGTCACCTATTAGAGT
>ENA-UPTF01000549-UPTF01000549.1-marine-metagenome-genome-assembly--contig:-NODE-549-length-25872-cov-7.751890_pt1 | contig 25872 bp, 36 predicted proteins | sample MGYA00238166_ERZ767019 | MGnify/ENA primary metagenome ERZ767019 (study PRJEB28930, sample SAMN06266391) | marine metagenome | isolation source: Sea water from 250 m depth | place: Atlantic Ocean | study... | reverse complement strand
AACCCCAGAAGCTGAAGCTCAACCAGAAGAAACCCCAGAAGCTGAAGCTCAACCAGAAGAAACCCCAGAAGCTGAAGCTCAACCAGAAGAAACCCCAGAAGCTGAAGACAAGACTAAAGAATAATGAAACTTGAAATTAAAAAACAAGATAATACAAAAGCACAGAGCATAGATTTGGAAAAATCAATTTTTGCTTCTGAGATTAATGATGGGTTAGTCCATCAGGTAATAACCTCTTACCTATCAAATGCTAGGTCAGCCACAAAGGGTCACAAAAACCGATCTGATGCTAGAGGTGGTGGCATTAAGCCATGGCGTCAAAAGGGGACTGGTAGAGCTAGAGTTGGAACTATTAGAAGCCCATTATGGGTTGGTGGGGGAAAGACTTTTGCACATGATGATAGGAATTATAAGAAAAAAATTAATAGGAAGGAATATAAAATAGCTATTAAATCAATCTTGACTAGTTTATTAAAAGATAAAAGATTGATCATCATAGATTCTTTAGAAGTCAAAGAACCTAAAACAAAAGAGATGATTAAAGTCCTTACTGACCTTCAAATAGACGATGCTTTAATAGTTGTTGATCAGAAAGAGAATAATTTAGATCTTGCAACAAGAAATATCCCAAGAGTAGAGCTAATTACTGCAGATAAAATCAACCCTTTGATTTTAATAAAATATGAGAATGTCGTTATAGATGCAGAAGCTTTAAAAAAGATTGAGAGTATTTACGGATGAGTCAAAAAATTAGACATGATCAATTAAGAACCGTCCTCATTGCACCTCATGTCTCTGAGAAGAGTACTTTATTGAGTCAGAATAGTGGACAAATTGCCTTTAGAGTCAGAGCTGATTCAAACAAGAAGCAAATAAAGAAAGCTGTTGAGGAAATGTTTAAAGTCAAAGTTAGTTCAGTAAAAACAATTTCAGTAAAGGGAAAGAAGAAAAGGATGGGAATGAGGCAAGGCAAAACCAAAGATTGGAAAAAAGCATACATAAAACTTGAAGAAGGGCAGAATTTAGATTTTATGAACACAGAAGTATAGAAACATGGCAATTATTAAAGCAAAACCAACATCACCCGGAAGAAGATTTGTTCAAACAATCAAATCTGAGGATCTTCACAAAGGTAGGCCGATAAAGTCCCTGGTAAAGGGCTTGAAAAGGTCTGGCGGAAGAAATAATAAGGGCAGGATGACAACAAGGCACATAGGTGGAGGTCACAAGAAGCTATACAGGAATATAGATTTCAGAAGGCACAAAGATGATATATCTGCAGTTGTAGAAAGAATTGAATACGACCCAAATCGTTCTGCACATATAGCTCTACTTTTATACAAAGATGGTGAAAGAAAATACATTATAGCGCCAAAGCAACTTAAGCAAGGTGACCAAGTAGTTTCTGGTGAGAATTCACCTATAGAAAATGGTAATGCATTACCTTTAAGTAATATACCTGTGGGTTCAGTAGTTCATTGTATAGAAATGAAACCTGGTAAAGGCGCTCAAATTGCTCGCTCTGCAGGGACAAGTGCACAAGTACTTGCAAAAGAAGGTAATTATGCAACGCTTCGACTTAAATCTGGAGAAGTAAGAAAAGTTCTAACTAGCTGTAGGGCTACTATCGGCGAAGTCGGCCATTCTGAGCATAATCTAAGAAAATTAGGTAAAGCAGGAGCTAAAAGATGGAGAGGAGTAAGGCCAACAGTTAGGGGGGTAGCAATGAATCCAGTCGATCACCCGCATGGAGGTGGAGAAGGTAAAACGTCAGGTGGAAGAGACCCAGTTTCACCTTGGGGATTACCTACGAAAGGATTTAAAACAAGATCAAATAGGACTACAGATAAATTTATAGTTCGAAGAAGAAAGAAAAGGAAATAAATATGCCTAGATCGATAAAAAAAGGACCATTTGTTGACCTTCATTTACAAAAGAAGGTCGAAAAAGCTATGTCTCAGGGAGGCAGGGCAAGAATTAAAACATGGTCTAGAAGATCAATGGTCATCCCAGATATGGTAGGAATGACAATCTCAGTCCACAACGGAAGAGAGCATGTACCTATTTTAATTTCTGAAAATATGGTGGGCCATAAATTAGGAGAATTTGCTCCAACAAGGTTGTTTAGGGGTCATTCAGGCGATAGAAAAACTAAGGTTTAAGAATTATGAAAGTAACTTCAAAATTAAGATATGCAAGGATATCCCCTCAGAAGACTCGTTTAATTATAGATATGATAAGAGGTTCAGAGGTATTACAGGCAATGAAACTAGTTCAATTTTTGCCACAGAAAGGTGCAAAAATTGTGAGTAAGGTTTTAGATTCAGCGGTAGCCAATGCAGAAAATAATTTTGGTTTAGATATAGATGACCTAAAAGTTTCTAATGCTTACGTTGATGAAGCTCCAACTTTTAAAAGATTTAGAGCAAGAGCGAGAGGTAGAGGAACAAGAATACTAAAAAGAAATAGTCATATAACAATAGAAATATCGGACGAATAAATTATGGGACAGAAAGTACATCCAACAGGAATTAGATTAGGAATTAGTAAGGGCTGGGCATCTAAGTGGTTCACTAGTTCTTCAGATTATTCCAAGAACGTTTTTCAGGATTTTAAGATTAGAGAATATCTAAATAAGAAACTGAAGGATGCAGCTGTGAGTAAAATTCAAATTGAAAGAAGTTCTGAAAATGTAACTGTAGCAATATTTTCTGCTAGGCCAGGTATTGTTATCGGGAAAAAAGGTGAAGGCATTGAATCTCTGAGGAAAGAAGTAGCAAAACTCATGGATACATCTATCAATAATGTTCTTATTAATATAAATGAAATCAAGAAACCAGAATTAGATGCAAAACTCGTTGCTTCATCAATAACTCAGCAATTAGAAAGAAGGGTGCTCTACAGGAGAGCCATGAAGAGAGCAGTGACAAATACAATGAGGCTTGGTGCAAATGGAATTAAGGTGAAAATTGCAGGTAGACTTAATGGGGCTGAGATTGCAAGATCTGAATGGTATCAAGAAGGCAGAGTTCCTCTTCATACTCTTAAAGCAAATATTGATTATGGAGTCTCTGAAGCTAAAACAACCTATGGAATTATTGGTGTAAAAGTTTGGATTTTCCAAGAAGAAGAGACTAATTAAAACAACAAAATAAATGAGTGAGAGATGCTTCAACCAAGAAGAACAAAATATAGAAAGCAAATGAAGGGCAAAAATAGAGGCTTAGCTTCTAGAGGCAGCACTATAAATTTTGGCGAATATGGCCTTAAAGCAACTGGGAGAGGAAGAATTACGGCTAGACAGATAGAAGCAGCAAGAAGAGCCATGACTAGGCATATAAAAAGAGGGGGCAAGATATGGATAAGAATCTTCCCAGATAAGCCTATAACTAAAAAACCTTTGGAGGTTAGGCAAGGTAAAGGTAAAGGCAATGTTGAGTATTGGGTTGCACAGATTCAGCCTGGAAGGATCCTTTATGAAATGAGTGGAGTTGAGGAAAGTCTGGCAGAAGAAGCTTTTAAACTAGCTGCAGCTAAGCTTCCTATAAGTACAAAGTTTGTTAGTAGGCAAATAATATGATTGACCTAAAAGAAATGAGAACAAAGTCTAGCCTAGATGTTCAGAAGATATTAGATGATCTTCTTGAAGAGCATTTTAAATTAAAGTTGCAGGCGGCAACTGGTCAGTTATCTAATACAAGCCAGTTTAAGAATATAAAAAAGGATATAGCTAGACTAAGAACAATTTTAAATGAGAAATCAAATGATTAAAGAAGCAGAAAATAAAGCCAAAAAAACCATTAAAGGCACCGTGGTTAGTAATTCTATGGAGAAGACTATCACTGTTTCTATTCAGAGAAGACTGAGACATCCTTTGTATAACAAATACATATACAAAACATCAAAAATTTTAGCTCATGATCAAGAGATGGTATCAAAGGTTGGAGATATAGTATTAATTGAAGAGTCAAAGCCTATTTCAAAAAATAAATCATGGGTCTTGACTCAGGTAATCAAGGTAGGCCAAGAAGAGTAATAATAATGATTCAAACAGAAACAGTTTTAAATATTGCAGATAACAGCGGAGCCAGAAAGGTTCTCTGTATCAAAGTCCTTGGCGGTTCAAGAAAGAGATATGCAAGAATTGGAGATATCATCAAGGTTACTATTAAGGACGCTATTCCACGTGGAAAAGTAAAAAAAGGTGATGTTTATGATGCTCTTGTTGTGAGGACTAAGCATGGAGTTAGAAGAGCAGACGGTTCACTTATAAGGTTTGATGGGAATGCTGCTGTTCTTCTAGATAATAAAAGAGAGCCAATTGGAACAAGGGTCTTTGGACCAGTTACAAGGGAACTTAGGGCCAAGAAATACTTAAAAATAATTTCTTTGGCACCAGAAGTAATTTAAGAGGTAATTTTTTGAATAAGATAAAAAAAGGCGATGATGTGATTGTTCTATCTGGAAAAGATAAGGGTAGAACAGGACAAGTTTTGAGCGTCCTAAATAACTCCAAAGTTGTTGTTGAGAATATCAATATTGTAAAGAAACATCAGAAAGGAAATCCGAATACAGGTCAAGAGTCTGGAATTGTGGAGAAAGAAATGCCAATCCATATTTCAAATGTATTGCTTCTGAATCCTATAACAAATAAGGGCGACAAAGTAGGAATAAAAAAGTTAGAGGATGGAACAAAAGTAAGATATTTCAAATCGAATAATGAAGTGGTAGACATTTAGACATGGCAAGATTAAAAGAACAATATAAAAAAGATATTAGACCTGGTTTACAAAAAACCCTTGGCTTTAATAACCTTATGCAAGTGCCAGAGATTAAGAAAATTACTCTTAATATGGGTGTAGGAGAAGTTCTTCAAGATAAAAAAGCAATTGAGAAAGCTCAATCTGATATGGAAAATTTATCGGGACAAAAAGCTCTCATAACTCGGGCAAAAAAGTCTGTTGCATCATTCAAGATAAGAGAGGGCATGCCAATAGGCGTCAAAGTAACGCTAAGAAAAGATAGAATGTATGAATTTTTAGACCGCCTAATTAATATTGCATTGCCTAGAGTTAGAGATTTTAGAGGGCTTAATCAGAGGTCATTTGATGGTAATGGCAATTACAGCATTGGTGTGAAAGAGCAAATTATTTTTCCTGAGATTGATTATGACAATATCGATAAGATCAGAGGTTTAGATATTAGTATCACAACAACAGCGACTAATGATGATGATGCACTTGCTTTATTAAAAGCATTTAATTTTCCTATTAAGGAGAAAAGTCTTCAGGAGGAAAATGAAGAGCCAGTAAAAGCAGAGCCAGCAGCTGAACCAGAAGAAACATTAGACGAGCCAGAAGAGCCAGTAGAAGAAACAAAAAATAAGGAAGAAAAGTAAATGACAAGAAAGGCACTAGTTCAAAGAGAGATAAAACGAGCTAAAACGGTTGAGCGTTTCGCTCAAAAGAGAGCAGCTTTAAAGAAAATTATTAATGATTCAAGTGCTAGCTATGAAGAAAAGAACGATGCAAGAGTCAAATTACAAAAAATGCCTAGGAATGCGAGCCCATCCAGATTAAGGAATAGATGTGCTATTTCAGGAAGACCAAAAGGTTTTTATAGAAAATTTGGCCTAGGAAGAAATAAATTAAGAGAAGAAGCCATGAAAGGCAACATTCCAGGTTTGCATAAGGCTAGCTGGTAAAAAGATTAGGAAAGAATTATGACAATGACAGATCCAATAGCAGATATGCTTACTAGAATCAGAAATGCCCATAAAATAAAGGCATTATCTGTTTCTATTCCTTATTCCAAAACCAAAGAAAGCATCGCAAAGGTACTTCTTGAAGAAGGATACATTAAGGATATTGATACTGAGGCAATGGGAGATAACAAGAGTAACTTAAAAATTGGTTTGAAATATTTTGAAGGTAAACCTGTTATTGAAGAAATAAATAGAATAAGCAGGCCAGGATTAAGAATCTATAGATCTAAAAACGAATTACCCAAAGTTATGGGCGGCCTAGGAATAGCCGTAATTTCAACCTCTAAGGGAATTATGAGCGATCGCCAAGCAAGACAAGATGGTCATGGCGGCGAAGTTCTATGCAAGGTGACTTAAATTATGTCTAGAATTGAAAAGCAACCTGTCAATTTTCCTGAATCAGTTAAGGTCTCGCTTCAGGCAGGTGAAGTATTGCATGTAGAAGGAGAAAAAGGAGAGCTACAACTTAATTTGATTCGTCAAGTCTCAGTGACAATAGATAAAGATCAGTTAACAGTTAATTCTACTTCGAAATCTAAATTTTCTAGAGCCGCAGCAGGAACATTTAGGAGCCTAATAAATAATATGGTGATGGGAGTTACTGAGGGTTATTCAAAGGAATTAGAGCTGGTAGGTGTGGGATATAGGGCGAAAGCTCAAGGTAAGATGCTCAATTTGACTTTAGGTTTTTCTCATCCGGTAGATTATGAAATCCCAGAGGGAATTGAGATTTCTACTCCATCTCAAACAGAAGTAGTCATTACAGGAATTGATAAACAGAAAGTTGGTCAGGTTGCTGCTGAATTAAGATCAATTAGACCTCCAGAACCCTATAAAGGCAAAGGAGTGAGGTATAAAAATGAGCAAATTACACTTAAGGAAACAAAAAAACAGGTTTAACAACGAGAATTAACTAAATGGTTGCAAAATTAATAAAAAGAAAAAGAAGATCTAGGAAAACACGTTCTAAGATAAGAGAATTAGAGCAATACAGACTAAGCGTCCATAGATCATCAAGGCATATTTATGCACAGATTATTGCTCCTGAAGATAATTCAGTTGTTGCATCTGCTTCTAGTCTCGATCCAGATGTTAGGAAACTAATTAATGACAAAACTAAAGGTAAAAAAGAGATAGCTAAGATAGTTGGAGAGTCAATTGCTAAGAAGGCTAAGAAAGCCAAAATTCAAAAAGTTGCATTTGATAGATCAGGGTTTTTATATCATGGCAGAGTTAAAGCTCTAGCAGATGCTGCGAGAGAACAAGGACTTAATTTCTAAAGATAATAATTATGAATACAGATAAACAAATGGATGATTTGATTGAGAAGTTAGTAGCAGTTAATAGAGTTGCTAAGGTAGTTAAAGGCGGAAGGCAATTTGGATTTGCTGCAATTACTGTTGTTGGAGATGGCAACGGAAAAATTGGCATGGGTTATGGAAAAGCCAAAGAAGTGCCTCTAGCGATTCAGAAAGCAATGCAAGCTGCTAGGAAGAACCTACACCCAGTTGCTCTAAATAAAGAAACAATTTACTACGAGACTACTGGAAGACATGGCGCTTCTAAAGTTTATATGCAACCAGCAGCTGATGGTACGGGTATTATTGCAGGCGGGGCAATGAGAGCAGTATTTGAGTGTGTTGGGATTAGGAATATCCTAGCAAAGAGTTATGGTTCAAGAAATCCAATTAATTTAGTTAGAGCAACAATCAATGCACTTGATTCAATGCGCTCACCACAAAGAGTTGCAAAGAGAAGAGGGATTGCGGTTTCTAAAATTTTTACATAATGAGCAAAAAAGAAAAAAAAGTAAGAATAAAGCTTATTAGAAGTAGGTTCGGAAGGATAAAGAATCATAAGGCTTCATTATCAGGCTTAGGATTGAGGAAGATTAATCAAATCGTTGAGGTTGATGCAACACCAGAGAATATGGGAATGATAAATCAAGTGAAGTATCTTCTAGAAGTCGAGGAAATGTAATAATGAAATTAAATACAATACAACCCAACAAGGGCAGTAAAACTGAGAAATCAAGGAAAGGTAAAGGTCATGCTTCGGGATTAGGGAAAACTTCTGGTAGAGGTCACAAAGGACAAAAGTCTAGATCAGGAGGGTTCCATAAGGTTGGCTTCGAAGGTGGGCAAATGCCTATACAGAGACGATTACCAAAAAGGGGATTTGCATCGAGAAGCAAGAAAGAAACTTCTGAACTTAGGCTTGATCAGTTAGGACGAATAAAAGCAGAAGTTATAGATATAGAAGCACTGAAAAACGAGAATATTGTTCCTAGGTATATTCAGAAAATCAAAATAATTGCATCTGGAGAGCTAACCAAGGCAGTGACTATACAGGGGCTTCATTTATCTGGCAATGCCAAAAAGGCGATCATAGATTTAGGGGGCAAGATTCTAGATTAATTATGGCTAAGACTCAAAATACAGCAAGATCTGCACTTGGAGAAATGACTCGATTCGTGGAATTGAGACAAAGACTCCTATTTCTTGCAGGAGCCCTAATCGTATACAGAATAGGGACTTACATCCCAGTTCCAGGTATAGATCCCAATGCACTAGAGAATTTTTTTCAAGAACAGTCTGGAACGATCTTAAGTATGTTTAATATGTTTTCAGGAGGAGCATTAGAGAGGTTAAGTATTTTTGCTCTTGGTATTTTTCCTTATATTTCTTGTTCGATAGTAATGCAAATGGCTAGCGTAACTGTTCCATCCCTAAAGGAGCTAAAAAAAGAAGGCGAGTCAGGCAGGAGGAAAATCACTCAATACACAAGATATGGAACTGTCTTTTTGGCATCTTTTCAGTCTGTAGGCGCATCGATAGCACTCCAGAATCAAGGAGTTGTAGTTTCGCCTGGATTTAATTTTGTTTTTACATCTTGCGTAACACTTGTGACTGGAACTATGTTTCTAATGTGGTTAGGGGAGCAGATCACAGAGAGAGGACTAGGCAATGGGATTTCGATGATTATATTGGCTAGTATCATTTCAGGTTTACCTTCAGCAATTGGCGGAACTTTGGAGCTAGCGAATACAGGAGAAATTTCTAGTGCCTTAGTACTTATACTCTTGATCTTGGTTTTAGCAGTTACTACTTTTGTGGTTTTTATAGAAAGAGGTCAGAGGAGAATACCCGTCAATTATGCTAAAAGACAGCAAGGCAGGCGATTAATGCAAAGCCAATCAACTCACTTGCCTTTTAAAATAAATATGTCAGGCGTAATTCCGCCAATATTTGCTTCAAGCATAATCTTGTTTCCAGCCACTATTGCTAGTTGGTTTGGAACTTCAGAAGGGTTTGATTGGCTGCAAGATATCGCAGCTCAATTAGCACCAGGACAACCAATATATATACTTATGTATGCATCCTTGATTATGTTTTTCTGTTTTTTTTACACTGCTTTGGTTTTTGACTCTAAAGACACAGCTGATAATTTACAACGATCAGGTGCATTTATGCCAGGTATTAGACCAGGCCATCAAACAGCACAATACATAGATAAAGTGTTAACAAGGTTAACATTTTGGGGAGGATTGTATATCATGCTCGTCTGCTTGCTTCCAGAGTTCATGATTTTGTACTTTAACGTACCATTTTACTTTGGGGGGACATCGTTGCTTATTATTGTCGTTGTGACAATGGATTTTATGGCACAAATGCAAGCCTTAATGATGTCAAAGCAGTACGAGGGCCTTTTGAAAAAAGCTAATTTGAAGGGTTATGGTAAAAGTGGACAGATTAGATAAATACAATAGAAGAAATGAAAGTTAGAGCATCAGTTAAAAAGATTTGTAGGAATTGTAAAATTATTCGAAGGAATGGTGTTGTTCGGGTAATTTGCAAAGATCCTAGGCATAAACAGAGGCAAGGCTAAAATGGCTAGAATAGCAGGAGTTAATATACCCGATAATAAGCATGTTAGAGTCTCTCTGACCTATATATATGGTGTTGGTAACTCACTATCAGTTGCTGTTTGCAACAAACTGGATATCTCTCTAGATAAAAAGGTGTCAGATCTTACTGAACAAGAGCTTGAAAGCTTACGAACAGAATTGAATAACTATGTTGTAGAGGGTGATTTGAGAAGAGAAGTTTCAACTAATATCAAAAGGTTGATGGATCTAGGGTGTTATAGAGGTATTAGACACAGAAGAGGCCTACCTGTTAGGGGGCAAAAGAGTAAAACTAATGCTAGGACAAGAAAAGGACCTAAGAAGCCTATGAGAGCTTAATAAGGATTATTATGGCAGCAGGAAAAAAGAAAAAAGCAAAGAAGAATGTTATTGAAGGCGTGGCACATATTCATGCAACCTTCAATAATACGATAATAACTATTACTGACAGAGCAGGAAATGCAATAGCCTGGGCTACAGCAGGTGGATCGGGATTCAGAGGCTCTAGAAAGAGCACGCCTTTTGCTGCACAGGTTGCAGCTGAGAAAGCAGGCACAAAAGCTAAAGAATTTGGTTTAAAAGATATTTTAGTCAGGGTTAAAGGTCCAGGGCCAGGAAGAGATTCTGCTCTAAGAGCATTAAATGGTCTTGGGCTTAATATTGTTTCTATTGAGGATGTAACACCACTTCCTCACAACGGTTGCAGACCACCAAAACAAAGAAGGGTTTAGAGGAATTAATTATGGCAAGATATTTGGGACCAAAATGCAAGTTATCTCGAAGAGAAGGAACCGACCTCTTTCTAAAAAGTGGTATTAAACCTATCGAGAACAAATGTAAATTAAATACCATTCCTGGCTCAAAGGTAGGGTCACGTAGGGAAAGATTATCTGATTACGGTATCCAGTTAAGAGAAAAGCAAAAGCTAAGAAGAATGTATGGAGTCCTGGAAAAGCAATTTAGGAATTATTATAAGAAAGCCTCTAAAGCCAAAGGCTCTACTGGAGAAAATCTATTAAAATTATTAGAGACAAGATTAGATAACATGGTTTACAGAATGGGTTTTGCAGTGACAAGAGCTGAAGCAAGGCAATTAGTCAGTCATAAAGCGATTATCGTTAATGGATCCATAATTAATATACCTTCCTATGAGATATCAGCTAGCGATGAGATTTCAGTTACAGAAAAGGCACAACAACAGTTAAGAGTAAAAAATGCTGTCAATATAGCCTCCCAATTAGGAATCAGTGAGTGGCTATCTGTAGATTTAAAAAAGCTTAAGGGTACTGTTAGTTCAATCCCTGAAAGGGAGGATATACTTCCAGATATTAATGAGAATTTAGTTGTGGAATATTATTCCAAGTAATTTAGGAGACGATTTAAAATGTCAGATGATGAAAAGAAAGTTATAGAAGAACAAGTAGAAGAAGAACAAGTAGAAGAAGAGCAGCTAGCCGTAGAAGAAGACGATAGAGAAGAGATTGTTATAGACCTTCTAAACCCTCTTGTAATAAAGCTAGAGTCACAGAATGAGCTTCATTCTAAGGTCTCAATTGAACCTTTTGAAAGAGGCTTTGGCTATACTCTTGGTAATGCACTGAGACGAGTGCTTCTCTCCAGTTTGCCTGGTTATGCAATAACTGAAGCCCAGATAGAGGGAGTACTTCATGAGTACACCACAATTGAAGGTGTTCAAGAAGATGTAGTTGAAATCCTGCTCAATCTAAAGGGTGTGGCTATTAATATGCAAGGAAAGGATGCTGCAGATTATGTTTTAAGCAAGAAAGGACCTTGCGTGGTAACAGCGGGCGATATCCAGGTTGATGCTGACACTGAGATAGTAAACCCAGATCATCATATTGCTACTATAAGCGCTAAAAAAGAACTGAAGATGCACTTAAAAGTAGAACAAGGCACAGGATATAGACCTGTAGCTGTGCAGAGCAAGGAAGAAGATATCACTATCGGTTTATTGAAACTTGATGCTTCGTTTAGCCCTATAAGAACAGTTACCTACAGCGTTGAAGCAGCTAGAGTAGAAAATAGAACAGACTTGGATAAACTTATAGTTGATCTAGAGACTGATGGCACAATCGATCCTGAGCGAGCAATCAAATATGCTGGAGCAATTCTTCAGAATCAATTAAGTATTTTTACTAATTTAACTAGAGTCCAAGAGCAACAAAAAGAAGAAGAAGAAGTTTTAATTGATCCTATTATGCTTAGGCCTGTGGATGAACTTGAGCTTACTGTTCGTTCTGCAAACTGTCTAAAAGCTGAGAATGCGAACTATATAGGTGATTTAGTACAAAAAACTGAAAACGAGCTCTTGAGAACACCCAATCTTGGGAAGAAATCCTTAAATGAGATCAAAGAAATATTATCTAGTCATGGTTTATCACTTGGGATGGAGCTAGATAATTGGCCTCCAAAGGAAATAGCTGTTGATGAGGTCAGTCAATAAGGTTTATATTGTTATTGAGGATTGAACGATGCGACATAGGAAAACAGGACGACGTTTAGGACGAACTAGCAGTCATAGAAAGTCTATGTACCGCAATATGGCTTCATCTCTTATTGAGCATGAATCAATCTCTACAACATTGCCAAAGGCAAAGGAGCTTAGGAGAACGCTTGAGCCATTAATCACTCTAGCCAAAGAGGATGGCGTTTCAAGAAGACGAAGAGCTTTCGATTTTCTTAGGAATAAGCAGGCGGTTGGGAAATTATTTACTGAGATAGGACCAAGGCTTAAAGATAGGCCTGGCGGTTATCTCAGAATACTAAAAAAAGGCATTAGAAACGGAGACACAGCTCCTATGGCGGTAGTTCAGCTTGTTGATTATCAAATTCAAACAGATCAAGGTGAGCTTTCCGAGTAGCTCATATTTTGGATAAGCAGACGATATTAACTGGAATTACTACAACGGGGACCCCTCATCTTGGTAACTACGCTGGAGCAATAAAGCAAGCTATCAGATCAAGTAAAAAAGATGATCATGATTCATTTCTTTTTTTAGCGGATTATCATTCTTTAATAAAAAATAAAAATCCCGAAGAAATAAAACAATCCTGTCTCGAGGTTGCAGCAACTTGGATTGCATTAGGGCTCGATACCAAAAAAACAATTTTTTATAGGCAATCGGATATACCTGAGATTCTTGAATTAAACTGGATTCTTAGTACCTTCACAGCCAAAGGACTTATGAATAGAGCGCATGCTTATAAATCTGCTGTTAGTGGCAATGAGGGAAGCTCTGACCCTGATAAGGGAATTACTATGGGTTTATATTCCTATCCCATTTTGATGGCAGCAGACATATTAATGTTTAAAGCAACTCATGTGCCGGTTGGACAGGATCAGGTTCAGCATCTTGAAATGACTAGAGATATAGCACAGAGATTTAATCATAAGCATGGCGATATTTTTGTGATACCTGAAGCTATTTTAGAGAAAAATGCATCAGTTCTTCCTGGCTTAGACGGGAGAAAGATGAGCAAAAGTTACAATAACTTTATACCGCTTTTTTCTTCATCAGATGATCTAAGACGTCATGTTATGAAAATTAAGACTGATTCCTTAGAGCCAGGGGTTCCAAAGCCAATAGATTGTAATTTGTTTGAGATCTTCAAAGCTTTCGCTAGTGATGATGAATCAACTAATTTTAAGCAAAAGCTAGAAGAAGGAATAAGCTGGGGAGACGCAAAGGAAGAATTATTCTTATTGCTGGATAGTCATTTATCAGAACCAAGAAAAGAGTATGAGAAGCTTATTCAAGATCCTGCAAACTTAAACCAAGAACTTCTATTAGGCGCCAAAAGGGCAAGGGAATTATCAGTGCCTTTTATGTCTGAGGTTAGGAGTTCGCTAGGGATAGGTAAACTAGACTAAAGTTTTACTTAAATATTTACCTGTAAAGGAAGATTTAGATTTAGCGACTTCTTCAGGTGTTCCTTGAGCAATTACTTCACCACCCTTATCTCCACCCTCGGGCCCTAGATCGATAATCCAATCTGCAGTTTTAATGACATCTAAGTTATGTTCAATGATTATTATTGTATTACCTTCGTCTCTAAGTCTAAGTAAGACTTTAATTAATTGATTTACGTCATGAAAATGGAGGCCTGTGGTAGGTTCATCAAGCAGATATAGCGTATTTTGATTTGTTCTTTTTGAAAGCTCTTTTGACAATTTAATTCTTTGTGCTTCTCCACCAGAGAGGGTTACGGCATTCTGTCCTAATTTTATATAGCCAAGACCAACATCAATTAATGTCGATAATTTATTTTTTATGACAGGTATGTTCTTAAAGAATGAGTGCGCTTCATCCACAGACATTTCTAGGACTTCATATATGTTCTTCTTCTTATAGAAAATCTCCAACGTTTCTCTGTTGAATCGTTTTCCATCACAGACATCACAAACAACATAAATATCAGCAAGAAAATTCATCTCTACCTTTATTAATCCACCCCCTTGACAGGTCTCACATCGTCCTCCTTTAACATTAAAGCTAAATCTTCCTGGCTTATAACCTCTTGATCTTGACTCTTGCGTTCCTGAGAATAGTTCTCTTATTGGGGTAAATAAGCCTGTGTATGTCGCAGGATTAGAGCGTGGAGTTCTCCCAATTGGACTTTGGCTGATATTGATTATCCTATTTATCTCTTCATAGTCACTTATTGAGGTTTTTTCTAATTGATCAGATACCTTGTTTTCCAGTTTCGCCCTTAGTAGAGGTTTAAGGGTGCTGTTAATCAATGTAGATTTACCTGAACCTGATACTCCAGTGATGCAGGTTAAGAGATTAAGAGGAATCTCAACATTTAGTGATTTTAAATTATTCAGATGGGCATTATGTATTCGTATTAATTTTGATTTATCCATACCAATTCTTTTGTTGGGAACTGGTATGTCTTTAGTGCCATTTAAATATTGAGAAGTTAAAGAATCATTTTCTTTTAGTATTTCATCTAAGCTTCCCTGGCAAACGATTTCCCCACCCTCATTGCCTGCTCCTGGCCCTAGATCTACAATATGATTTGCTGACCGAATTAACTCTTCATCGTGTTCAACAACAATGACACTATTACCGAGGTCTCTCAATTTTGTGAGTGTTTTTATGAGTCTCTTATTATCTCTTTGGTGAAGACCAATAGTGGGTTCATCTAAAATATACATAACCCCTACAAGACCTGATCCAATTTGACTTGCAAGTCTTATGCGTTGAGATTCTCCTCCAGAGAGTGTTTCAGCACTTCTTTCCAGATTTAGATAGTTTAAGCCTACATTTGATAGAAACTCTAAACGATCGACAATTTCTTTGATTACAGTTTTTGCAATCTCTCCCCGGCTTCCTTTTAATTTTAATTTCTTGAAAAAACCTAGAATCTCGTCAATGTTCATATGAGTCAAATCGGATATGTTGTATTTTTTAACCAACACATTCCTCGCTGTTTCATTTAATCTCGATCCATCGCATAAGCTACAGGGTTTGGTGTTCATAAACTTTGATAAAGCATCTTTAACTCTCTGTGACTCGGTTTCTTTGTATCGTCTTTTTAGATTGGGAATGACACCTTCAAAGGGATGTTTTCTGGAAATACGTTTACCCCCTCTGCCTGGGTAATAAAATTGAATTTTTTCGTCCCCACTTCCGTTCAACAGAACATCTTTTATTTTTTGACTATAGGAGGCGTAGGGCAGTTCTATATCAAAATTAAAATGTCTTGATAAACTTCTAATGAGATGGAAGTAATAAAAATTTCTTTTGTCCCATCCTCTTATAGCCCCTTCTGAAATGCTTAATTTTTCATTTTTGATTACTAGTTCAGGACTGAAATAATGTTCTACGCCAAGACCATCACATTTGGAACAAGCACCAGCAGGATTATTAAATGAGAAAGTTCTTGGCTCAAGTTCAGCAATTGAAAAACCGCATTCAGGGCAAGCATACCGGTCTGAAAATAGGTAATTCACTTCCTTATTTGACACTGATATAACCTTAGCTATTCCATTAGATAGACTAAGCGCTGTTTCAAATGATTCAGATAACCTCGATTCAACTTGCGGTTTAATTGTGAATCTATCTACAACGACTTCAATAGTGTTATTCTTCTTAGCATCTATTGTAGGGATGTCATCAATGTCATAAACAGAGCCATTAATCCGAAGTCGAACAAAGCCTCTAGATCTAATATTTTTAATCAATTCTACATGCTCACCTTTTCGTTCATTGACCAAAGGTGATAGGAGAAGTAATTTCTCTCCTTCTTTTAGAGACATCAATTGATCGACCATTTCACTGATATTTTGAATACCTAATTTTCTTTTGTGCTGGGGGCATTTGGGAATGCCAACTCTTGCAAAGAGCAACCTAAGATAATCATAAATCTCAGTTACTGTACCAACAGTAGATCTTGGGTTATGAGATGTGGTTTTTTGTTCAATAGAGATAGCTGGAGAGAGCCCCTCTATGAGATCCACATCAGGTTTTTCCATCATCGATAGAAATTGTCTTGCATAGGCAGATAATGATTCAACATAACGCCTTTGCCCTTCAGCATATATGGTGTCAAAGGCTAAAGAAGATTTCCCTGAACCTGAGAGACCGGTCAATACTATCAATTGATTCCTCGGTAGCTCAAGACTGAGATTCTTTAAATTATGCGTCCTAGCGCCCTTTATTTTTATTTCATCCATAGTAATAAAATTTCCCAAACATTCCATTGTAAATCTTTTTTTGATTAAGAGCTAAAACCAATGCTTTTTGATACAATTAATTTCGGTTTAAATTCACATTTAGTTTGAGGAATAAAGAAAGATTATGGCAAGAGGTATCAATAAAGTTATCATAGTTGGCAATCTCGGAGCAGACCCTGACAGCAGAGCTATGCCAAGTGGAAATGCAGTTACAAATATCAGTGTAGCTACTTCAGAATCATGGAATGACAGAGAAACTGGGGAGAAGCAAGAAAAGACAGAGTGGCATAGGGTTGTTTTTTTTAATCGATTAGCAGAGATAGCGGCACAGTACTTAAAAAAGGGATCACAAGTCTACGTAGAAGGTAAACTCCAAACTAGAAAATGGGAAGATAAAGAAGGCAATGAGCGATGGACTACTGAAGTAGTAGCTAATCAAATGCAGATGCTTGGAGATCGGATGAGTAACGATATGTCCAACGATAATGCATCAAGCTCTCAATCAAGTTCAGATAATGATTTTTCAACCGATGAGTTCGATGACGATATACCTTTCTAGCAGAACAATATATAAACTCCATAAATTTCATGTCTAAAAAGATCTTCATTAAATCTTTTGGGTGTCAGATGAATGAATACGATTCATCCAAGATGCTTGATCTTATGAGAGCCGAAAGAAATATGGATCGAACTGAAGATGTCTTTTCTGCAGATCTTATTTTATTGAATACTTGTTCAATTAGAGAGAAACCACAAGAGAAAGTCTTTTCTCAACTAGGCCGCTGGAAGGACTATAAAAAAAATAATCCAAATGTTGTTATTGGAGTGGGCGGTTGCGTTGCCAGCCAAGAAGGCGAAAAGATTATAAAAAGGGCACCCTATGTTGACATCGTTTTTGGGCCACAAACTCTACATCGTTTGCCGAAAATGTATGACGAGGTTCTTAGCTCTAGAAAATCTTTGGTTGATATTAGTTTTCCAAAAGTAGAGAAATTTTCAGTCTTACCAAAGACACCGGATATCAAACCTTCAGCTTTCGTTTCAATTATGGAAGGATGTAGCAAGTTTTGTAGTTTTTGTGTTGTTCCATATACACGAGGTCTGGAAGTGAGCAGAGAGCCAGAAGGTATATTAGATGAAATAAAGGATCTTGTAGCTCGAGGCGTTAAGGAGATTAATTTATTAGGCCAAAATGTAAATGCATACAGAGCTAAGGATAAATATGGCACTAAATTAAAATTGGCAGACCTAATCGATTGTGTGAGCCTTATAGATGGCGTTAAAAGGATACGTTTCACTACCTCACATCCCCTCCAATTTACCGACGATCTTATTAACACTTTTGAAAATCCAAAATTAGCAAATTATCTTCACCTACCTGTACAGAGTGGCTCGAATAAAATACTTCAATTAATGGAAAGGAAACATAAAGTTGAGCTTTATATTGACCGGATTAACAAACTGAGATCACTGAGACCCGATATCAGTATCTCATCTGACTTCATCGTAGGGTTCCCTGGCGAAACAGATTCTGATTTTAAGGAAACCTTAGACTTAATAGACACTATAGGCTTTGATCAGTCTTTTAGTTTTATTTTTAGTCCGAGACCAAACACCCCAGCCTCGGAAATGGAAGACACCACAGACTATAAAACTAAACTGCAGCGATTGGATCAGCTGCAATCTAAGATTAAAGAGAATTCGAGACTCATTAGCAAGAGTATGGTCGGATCTGATCAGATGGTCTTGGTCGAGAAAAAGTCAAAAAAGACAAACAACCAATTATCTGGAAGAACAGAGAATAATCGTTGGGTTAATTTTGATGGACATGAAGATCTAATTGGGCAAATGCTAGAGCTTAGGATAACCGAAGCGCTGCCTAATTCTCTCCGTGCAAGAATTATTAATTGAAGTTATAAGCTTGAAAAGAACAAAAGAATTCCAAATTGAATCCCTTGAAAACTCCACCTTAGCCAACTTGTTGGGTGTTTTTGATACACATATTAGATCAATAGAGAGTGAACTTGATATCGATATAAAGACTAGAGGTAATGTTTTTGTTCTCCAAGGGGAGGAGGCGCAGCTTGTCATTGGTGAACGAGTTATCAAGGATTTGCATACAGCTGCAAAAAATGAAGATTTAGATCAAGAAAAAGTTCATTTAATAATTAAAAAACATCTTAATGAAACAGACGATCAATCAAATGGAGCAACAGTTAAAGAAACTATAATTAATACGCCCAATAAGGAAATAAAGACCCGTACAGAAAATCAATTTAATTATATAAAATCGATTAGGAATAATGATCTATCCTTTGGAATTGGTCCAGCAGGGACAGGCAAGACCTATCTGGCTGTTGCGGCAGCAATAGAATCATTGCAAAGAGAGGAAGTTAAAAGAATTGTTCTTGTTAGGCCTGCTGTTGAGGCAGGAGAAAACTTAGGATTTCTTCCTGGAGATTTATCACAAAAAGTAGATCCGTACTTAAGACCCATGTATGACGCTTTATACGAGATGCTTGGCTTTGATCAAGTAACAAATCTGATAGAGAGAAGAGCAATAGAATTAGCACCGCTAGCATTCATGAGAGGAAGGTCTCTTAATGAAAGCTTCATTATTTTAGATGAGGCACAAAACACCACCACAGAACAAATGAAAATGTTTTTAACTAGGATGGGGTTTGGTTCAAAATCTGTTGTTAACGGTGACGTGACTCAAATTGATTTACCACCTGAGAAAGCTTCTGGCCTTAAGCATGCTCTGGAGGTCTTATCTGAGATAGACAATATTTCAATAATTAACTTTGATCACCAAGATATTGTTCGACATCGGATTGTGCAAAAGATTGTTGAGGCTTATGAGAAATTTAAACGCTCAAGATGACAGAAAAAAATAACTCTATAGTTTTGGACATTCAAGCATCTGATGATCTAGTATTCCCTAGTTCAAGCGATTTGATCAATAATGCGATTATTATAGCTTATGAGAAATCCGAGATTAGCCACGACTATTCTATTGGCGTTACCCTTAGACTAGTTGATCATGATGAGGGTTTGAGTATTAATAGTAAGTTCAATAACAAATCTAATGCGACAAATGTTCTAGCCTTTATAGGTGATATTGAGCAGGAAAAAGAATTAGGACTATCCCCTCCGTTTTTGGGCGATATTGTGGTTTGTTTGGCTGTCGTTGAGAAAGAAGCCAGTGCATTAGATATCAGTGTGTCTTCACACTTTATTCATATGGTTGTTCATGGATTTCTTCATCTATTAGGTTATGATCACTTTAGCGATGAGGAAGAAAATAAAATGAAGCTTCTAGAGAACAAAGTTTTAGCTGTATTAGATGAAAGAGGAGAGCTTAATTAAAGTCATGAATTTCTTAAAATCATTGTTCAAATCGAAGAAACAAGATATTGACTCTTTTTATTCAATGCTCAATCAGAGCGAATGGAAAAATTTCATCGGTAATGATGAGGTTAAAATGATCAAAGGAGTGATTGAGGTTTCTGAACTTGAGGTTAAAGATATCATGATACCGAGGTCTAATATGATTCTTCTCGAGACTTCACACAGTTTTGATGAACTGCTTAGAACTATTATAGATTCTGGCCATTCAAGATTTCCTGTAATCGCTGATAATAAGGATGAGGTGGTCGGCATACTTCTTGCAAAAGACTTATTGAAATTTTCTAAAGACGGGGAAGACAGCTTTGAGATGGATTCTTTTTTAAGGCCAGCGACATTTATTCCAGAAAGCAAAAGGCTGAAAACTCTTCTAAGGGAGTTTAGGAAGAGCCGAAATCACATAGCAATCGTTGTGGATGAATACGGAAGAACTGCAGGATTGCTAACAATTGAAGATGTCTTAGAGCAAATTGTTGGCGATATTGAGGATGAATACGATATCGAGGACGTCCCGTTGATTAAAGAAGTAAAGAAAAATAAATTTATTGTTGATGCCTTGATCCGAATTGAGGATTTTAATGAATTTTTTGACACCGAATTTCTCGATGAGGATTATGACACGCTAGGCGGCCTTCTCACACAAACAATTGGGAGACTTCCAAAAAAGAATGAGATTGTCGATTTAAAATCGATAAGGTGCAAAATCATAGAATCAAATACCAGGCGTATAGACACTGTAGAAGTAGCAAGAATTGATTAAAAAAATTATAGCAGCTGGGTTAACCGCTTTATTTTTTTTATTGGGATTTGAACCTTTTGGTCTAAGCTTTCTGCCTATCCTATGTTTAGCTTTCCTTTTTTATTATGCAAAGCAAAATGAACCTAAGGACACTGCTGGGCTTTTCTATCTGTTCGGATGCTTTATTTTTGTTGGCGGCCTATATTGGCTCTACATTAGTATCCATATTGTCAGCGGAGCTCCATCTTGGCTAGCAATTATATTGATATGCTTGCTAGCAGCCATTATGGGCATCTATTATCTGATAACAGGCTTTCTTATCAGTCTGGCTTTTAGGGAATTTAAGTCTGATTTTCTAGTTCTAAGCTTTATATCGCCATCTATTTGGGCTCTATCAGAAATGTTGAGAGCCTATGCGATTACTGGATTCCCATGGTTAACATTAGGTTACAGTCAAATAAATAATCTCTTAGTGGGATGGGCACCGATAGGCGGTGTTTTTATGATCTCTTTTGTCACGGCTTTAATTGCTAGCTTGTTACTACTAATCATTGTCAAGAAAAGACCTTACTTAGTTGTAAGCTGTTTGCTCATTATTATATCTATTTCATTTTTTCTGCGATCAGTTGAATGGACAGAAAGCATGGAGGAAGAATATAGTGTCGCTCTAGTTCAAGGCGGCGTTGCCCAAGAAAAGAAATGGTTAAGAAGCGAATTTTTAAAAACCCTAGATCTGTATCGGGATACATTAACAGAATTAGAGAACACTAATATTGTTATATGGCCAGAAGTCTCAATTCCTGCTATCTCAGCAAATGTTGAATCTTATTTAAAGGAATTGGAGATCATTTTAAAACAAAAGAATATAGATCTTCTTCTGCTTGGTATAAACACCAGAGATCAGAACGGTAAAGTCTATAATTCTGTGATCAGCTTAGGTAATGATCAGATTATATATAACAAAAGGCACTTGGTTCCTTTCGGTGAATATTTTCCAGTACCAGATTCAATTAGATCTTGGATGAGAGAAATGAGATTACCCAGTAATGATATTGCAAAAGGCTCTAACAGTCAGGCAATGCCTAAAATAGACGATATATTTCTATCTATTTCAATATGTTACGAAGATATTTTTGGATCAGAAATCATAGATTTTCAACCAGCTTCTAATGTATTGGTAAACGCGACAAATAACGCATGGTTTGGTAGATCAATCGCCTCAGCTCAGCATTTCCAGATGTCCAGGATGAGGGCAATAGAGACTGGGAGATACCTTCTAAGATCAACTAACACAGGGATTACCGCTATCGTTAAACCAGACGGCAAGGTGCAACAACAACTAAAGCCTTTTGAGTACTCTGTTTTAAAGGATGTTTTTGTGCCCATGAGAGGTTCAACCCCTTATTCAAATTTTGGAGACCTTTTTTGTTTGATATTAATGATAATGATTATGACATTGGGTTCGTTTATAGGTATGCTTCGTTTAAAAAATAAAAATGCCTGAAAATAAATACAACCCAAGGGAAATAGAAGCTGAGGCTCAAAAATTTTGGGAAGAGAATAAGGTTTTTGAAGTCTCAGAAGATTCTGAAAAAGAAAAATTCTATTGCTTATGCATGTTTCCATACCCAAGTGGACGACTTCATATGGGTCACGTCAGAAATTACACCATCGGTGATGTGATCAGTCGATATCAAAGAATGCTTGGGAAAAATGTGTTGCAGCCTATGGGATGGGACGCTTTTGGTTTACCGGCTGAGGGTGCTGCAATTAAAAATAATATGCCCCCTGCAGAGTGGACTCGAGAAAATATTAGCTACATGAAGGATCAACTCAAAACCCTAGGTTTTGGATACGATTGGACTCGTGAACTAGCAACCTGTGATCCCGATTATTATCGATGGGAGCAATGGATGTTCACCCGTCTTTATGAAAAAGGATTGGCTTATCGAGATAAAGCACTGGTTAATTGGGATCCAGTTGAGAACACAGTATTGGCGAATGAACAAGTTATTGACGGAAAGGGATGGAGATCTGGTGCAGTCGTTGAACGCAGAGAACTTCCACAATGGTTTCTTAAAATCACAGATTATTGTGAAGAATTATTATCGGGGTTAGATGATCTGGATTGGCCTGAACAGGTAAAAGTAATGCAGCGAAATTGGATTGGCCGATCAGAAGGTGTAGAAATTGATTTCGCAGTTTCAAATACCAAGGATGTTATCAGTGTCTATACAACCAGACCAGACACATTATTTGGCGCCACCTATATGGCCCTAGCACCAGAGCACCCGTTGGTGCAGTCAGAAGCTGAAAATGATCCCAGGGTAGCGGAATTCATAGAGAGCACAAAATCACAATCCGTTTCTGAGGAAGCATTAGAGAAGATGGAAAAACTGGGTGTTCCACTAGGAATTGAGGTGATTAATCCAATCAACAATATGCCGATACCAGTGTGGACAGCAAATTTTGTTCTAATGACCTATGGCACAGGCGCCATAATGTCAGTTCCAGCTCATGATCAAAGAGATTTTGAGTTTGCTAAGAAATATAACTTGGAGATCAAGCCAGTGATTGTCCCTAACGATAATCAGTCTCATGATTTTGATTCTGTAGCCTTTATTGAGGAGGGGGTATTAATAGACTCAGAGGATTTTACTTCCCTGGATTCCGTATCGGCAAAAGCAAAAATAGGCGACACTTTAGTTAAAAAGAAATTGGGTAGAAAAGTGGTGAATTATCGACTTAGAGATTGGTTGGTATCAAGACAGAGATACTGGGGTGCTCCAATACCCATGCTGATTAACGATCAGCAGGAGATTATTGCTGAAAAAGATCAGAATCTTCCTGTAGTTTTACCTGAGGAGGTTAAATTTGATGGGGTTAAATCACCCATAAAGTCGATGAAAGCTTTCTATGAGGTCAATGACCGAGGTGAGGAAGGCCTAAAAAGAGAAACCGATACATTTGATACCTTTATGGAATCGTCTTGGTATTACGCAAGATTTTGTTCCAGCGACTCAAAAGACAAGATGCTCGATGATAGGGCCAAGTATTGGTTACCTGTTGATTTATACATCGGCGGCATAGAGCACGCTATTCTCCACCTTCTCTATGCCCGTTTCTATCATCGATTACTTAGAGATGAGGGTCTGGTTGAAGGAGATGAGCCCTTTAAAAGCTTGCTGACCCAAGGCATGGTCTTAAATGATGGCGCTAAAATGTCTAAATCCTTAGGAAACACCGTTGATCCTGAAGAGATGATCAAAAATTATGGTGCCGATACTGTTCGGTTATTTATGATGTTTACAGCACCACCTGAGCAATCCCTTGAATGGTCGGATAAAGCGATTAATGGGTCCTTCAGATTTCTCAAGCGACTCTGGTCAAGCGTTCAGTCGAGAAAAGATCAAATAACAGGCATTGATGATTTAGATAAACAGGATAATTTATCAGATAAGCAAAAGGGTCTAATGAGAAAAACCCATCAGACCATAGCTAAAGTTAGTGATGATATTGGACGAAGATACACGTTTAATACTGCCATTGCTGCTGTTATGGAGTTGGTGAATGAATTGAATGCTTTTGAAATTAATGACGATGTCGATAAAAAAGTCGTCAAGGAAGCGATCAAAGCTATTATTTTGCTCTTATCACCCATAGTGCCTCATATTTGCAATAGACTCTGGCTTGATCTTGGTTATGACTCCTCAATTATTGATGAAAGTTGGCCAACGCATAATCCTGAATTGATGGTTCAAGAAAATGTAGAGATTGTCATTCAAGTAAATGGAAAACTAAGATCAAAAATAACGGTGGATCAATCCATTGATGATAAAGCACTAGAGGAATCGGTCATGATGGATGAAAAGATTAAAAAATATACAGATGGTCATACAGTTAAAAAAATTATCATCGTTCCAAAAAAGTTAGTTAATATCGTTATTTAATGAAAACATTAAAACAACTAACCTGTTTGATTGGCTTGTTGATTTTAAGCGGATGTGGGTTTGAGCTTCAAAACACAGGCAATCTTAACGAGAAAATTGACTCGGTCTATATCCAGACAATAGACCCTTATTCATCGTTCTTCAGAAGCATCAAAGATTCCTTGAGGAATAACGGGGTAATGATTTCTGATAAAAGAGATGAGGCATCCTACGTCCTGGTTATAAAAGAAGACATATCTAGTGACAGAATATTAAGCATTTCTGCTAAAAATACTCCGATGGAATATGAAATAGCCTATCAAGTTGTATGGTCTTTATTTAAAGGGAATCAAGAGATCATTTCTGATACAAAACATATTGAAACACAAGATTATAGCTTTGATCAAAACCAGTTATTGGGCAAAAGAAAGGAAGCGGAATACTTAAATGACTCTCTTGCTGCAAAAATAAGCAAAGGTGTTTTATTAAAGTTGGGTAGTATTTAGTTATGGCAACACTTCATTTTACATATTCAACGATGAACGCAGGCAAGTCTACAGCTCTTTTGCAGGCCAATCATGGCTATAAGGAACGAGGGATGAACACCATGATTTTTACTTCTTCAAAAGACGATCGCTATGGGGATTCAGAGATTGTTTCTCGAATTGGTCTTAGAGCAGAAGCTGAAACTTTTACAGAATCAGATAATTTATTCAAAGTTGTTAAAGCACATCATGCTAAGCAAACCTTAAATTGTGTGTTAATCGATGAAGCCCAATTTCTCACTAAGAAACAGGTTGTTGAGCTTGGACAGATTGTCGACCAATTAAAGATTACCGTTATGGCGTATGGGATTAGGACAGATTTTCAGGGGGAGTTATTTGATGGAAGCAAATACCTCTTGGCTTGGGCAGACCGATTAAAGGAATTAAGGGCTGTATGCCACTGCGGAAAGAAAGCCACAATGATTGTAAGAGTCAATGACGATGGCGAAATACTTAGAGAGGGTGAACAAATTGATATTGGCGGTAATGAAAAATACCTTTCCTTATGCAGAAAACATTTTTATTCAGGAACAGTAGAGCAATCTAAGAGATAACTCCAACAACTAAGCCGGTAAAACAAGAAGCCAATGTAGCTCCAATTAGAGCCTTGCCACTAACAGCTATAAGATCATCTTTTCTTTCAGGAATCATCGTTCCTATACCGCTAAGTAATATGCCAACACTAGATAGATTGGCAAATCCGCATAATCCATAAAGCATGATGAGACGACTTTTCTCAGAGAGTTGACTGGCATCAATAGCAGCTAAGTTAACGTAGGCCACAAATTCATTGAGAATTGTTTTGACCCCTAATAAGGACCCAGCTAACTGAGCTTCTGCCCATGGAATCCCCATGCACCAGGCAATGGGAGCAAAG
>ENA-UPTF01000548-UPTF01000548.1-marine-metagenome-genome-assembly--contig:-NODE-548-length-25882-cov-7.782135_pt1 | contig 25882 bp, 17 predicted proteins | sample MGYA00238166_ERZ767019 | MGnify/ENA primary metagenome ERZ767019 (study PRJEB28930, sample SAMN06266391) | marine metagenome | isolation source: Sea water from 250 m depth | place: Atlantic Ocean | study... | reverse complement strand
CGTCATCATCATTGTTTTGGTCAACTTTGTTGTCATCATTTTTGGTTTCTTCACTTTCACTATTATCATCACTTTCCAGGTCATCGATTGTAGAAAGATCTTCGAAAAAAGAATCCAATTCACTATCACCCTCATCTTCTCCATCATTTTCCATGAAAGAGTCGAGTTGTTCACCAAAATCGTCACCAAAATCATCCAGTCCTTCAAGTCCGTCAATTTTTTCTTCAGACATATCTTATTTTCTGTTGGAATGTTGTTTGGTGAATTGATTAAGTTATGTAGTCGTAAAAATTAGATTTTGTCACATAATCATCACAGATCTACTAAAGATACAGAAAACTTTTCTATAAAACATTCCTCTGTGATCTCTTTATATCAGTGGTTGATCGTATATCTGGTTGGTTTGTTAGTTTCAGAGAAGCTATCAAAAATGATTGTGCATTATTGCTCTTTTCCATTTTCAACGGGTTTGTTCATCAAATGAAAAAGGTATAAACCACGTAAAGTCAAATCATCATGAAAAATAACTTCAGGCAGAATCGGTAATAATTTCTTCGCCAAACCACCTGTAATAACAACAGTAGGATATGGCTGGTCCATTTGTACAATTTCTTTCGCTAATTTGTTAATCAACGAATCTATCATACCACCATAACCATAAATGAGACCGGATTTAACGCTATCTGTCGTGTTTTTTCCAATCAAATTTTCTGGTATCTCAAGATTTACTTGAAAAAGTTGGGCTGCTTTGGAAAATAATACTTCGGCTGATATTAACAATCCGGGGCAAATCATTCCTCCTTCAAAGCTCCCTTCTGCAGTGACTACATCCAAAGTTGTGGCTGTTCCGCAATCAATAATTATCAGCGAAGTTTTATATTGCTGGTATGCAGCAAGGGCATTAATAAGTCTGTCTTGACCAACTTTTGCAGGTATTTCAGTGTTGATTTCTATGCCAAAATTCAGATCGCTGTTTACTATTATAGGCAGTTGACCAACCAAATTTTCGATTAGATTAAGAAAAACATTTGTCAGTTCAGGAACAACAGAACTAAGAACTGCTCCATCTACGTCTTCCAAGCTGAAATCGCATGCGAAAAGCATACCCCGAACCAGCATTTCATATTCATCTACACTCTGATGATGAACAGTATGCAAGCGCCAATTCTGCAGTAATTTAGAATTTTTGAATACACCAAGGACTATGTCACTGTTACCTATGTCAACAGCTAGAATCATTAATTTACCCTTTCATATCAAAAATGTCTCCTGAAACATGTGTCAGTATTTGACCAGAATCTGTCCGTATTTGCAGATAACCTTCCCTTGTCAAACCCTCAATGATACCAACTGTTCCGGAGTCTTTTAATCGTTCTTCTACGTTATTCAAACTACAAACCTTCCTGCCTAATGCCTTAGCCCGCTGCAACCATTCCTGCAGCAATGAGGAACGACCTGAGGTTGCTTTATCAGAATTTTGTGTGTTAGCAGAGACTAGACTGAATTTTTCCAGACAGCTATCTAATTCTAGCAGAAGCTGCTGAAAAATTGATTCATTATTAAGAGCTGGTGCTGTTTCAGTTTTAGATGATATGTCTGAAATTGGTGACATTTCAGACTCTATTGTCGTCACAATATTCTGTAATTCTTCAGGATAATCATTAGGACAGCCTTTTGTGTTTAAACCGATTCCCATGATTAAGACAGGAAAACTATGATCGGGGATATTGATTGTTTCGAGCAATATTCCACAGATTTTCTTTTCGTTTACCAGTACATCATTGGGCCATTTAAGCCGGATATTTTTGACATAATTTTCAAGAACACGAGCTACAGCCACTCCTGCTAATAAAGCAAATATTTGAATCTCTTCAAGTGGCAAATTTGGGTGCAAAACTACGGAAAAAGTTACGTTATTTCCTATTACAGAAGTAAACTTTCTGCCGGCTCTTCCACGTCCCGAAACCTGCATTTCTGCAATCACCACCAAGCCGTTCCTTTGCAGCAGTTCACTTTTGTCTTTCAGGTATGAATTTGTTGAATCGATTTCCTTCAGACGTATAATGTGACAGCCAATTTTTTCAGACATTGTTATTTAGCGCAACAAAAATTCATGGATTATAAGCTGTTCAACAGAATGGTCAGGTTTTCTGTTCACCGATACAAACGCATTCACTTCTGCTTGTACATTTTCGATTTCGGTTTTCAGGTTGATTTCATACCAATTACTGTAAGGAATAAAGAATTGCTTGGCGACAACCGGCAAATCAGAAGTTGCAGGACTTGAATCCAAAGTTTTTTGTATTTCAGAACTTGAATAGTATGTTTTACCTTTTTCTCCACTGGTTATTAATTTTAGTGTAGACCCTATTTCTATAGCTTTTGCTATAAATGTTTGGGAGGTACTGCTATTAGCTGGATTTTCAAACTGCATCAAAAACTCAACAATCTCATTTTCTGTTGCAAGGTTGACATTTATACGTGGTTGTTCAAAACCTTCTGCCCTATTTTCGACTGGAAAAACCGTAAAATATTTTTTCCAGTTTCCTGGTCCCGATTGAGAATTATCTATAGGAATTCCGCTTTCAGCAATACCGTCAATCAGCAGAATTTCGCTAAGTTTATCCAACTTTTGATTTTTGATTTCATATTCAGTTTGCAAATCCTGGTAGTGTTCTATTCCTATCATTTCATATGGTTCCTGATCCCCATCAGTCCAATCGAACAAGGCAGCATAAATTCTGTCGATGGAAGAAATTCCCAAAGAGACTTGACCGGACACAGATTTCATATTTTTTAGTATATTCACAAACTGGTTATGCAAATCTAAATCTTCCGGTGTTCCAGGATTGTTCTTCCGGATTCGATTCAAATTGAACAAATGATCAATCGGACGAATATATGGTGTATAAAAAATTACATCAGGAAAATCAGCAATTACTCCTGCAATTAATTTTACAGGTTTGCAGGGATTTAAAAGAGTGCAGTCCTTTCCAGAAAATTCACTAAAATTATACTGTAATCCCTGTAAGTAGACTCGAAAAAATTTAACCTCGTTTTGACCTTTCAACCCTTCCAGTACAGCCTTAAACATAGATTTGACAGCATTCCTGGCTTTGAATGAAGCTTGGTAATTTTGGATACCCCTTGTCTCGAGTTTTGTTTCAAAAGAAAACTCTGTCATGAAAACGGCAAGCAGGGCCAAAATAACCAGCGTGATCAACAAAGCAATTCCACGTTGCGGACTTTTATATAAGTGTGAAGGTGGGGTCACTAAAAGGTGAGACATGAATTTTTAGATTTGCAGGCTGAGATTAACACCTCAACCCACAGTCCAAAGTTTTCATTAGCGTAAAATTTTAAGGCCGTTGCTTGACAGGAAATAGAAGAGCTGTTTTTGCTCACGGCTACAATACTGCTGATATTTTATGAACAACCACTGGTTGCTCCACAGGAAGCACATTTGAGGCATGAACCGTTACGTACCATAGTGAACTGCTGACAGGTGTGACAGGCTTCACCCTCATAACCCTTCATTCGTGCTTCTTGAACAAGGGTTTTTGTGGAACGTTCCTGTGTCTCCCAACTTTCTGTCGATGTATCAGTACCAAAATCTGAATTGCCAGTAAATTCAGCATGTACCTGTTCCGGTTTTGGATCAGAATTTTTTAACAGAGCAAAATCTACTCCTTCAAAATCGCTTTCCTCCTGTTCCAGAAAGGCCAGACTTTCTTCAGTGCTGAGAGTCCTCTCCGAAACTACTTGTTCGTTGTCAAACTCGGGTTGGTCCTCATTTTGTGTATGTATTGCACTGGCTTGTAACTCGTCAGGATTGACCTGAGCCAGATCGTTGCGACCAAGGTAAGAAATTGCAAGTTCACGGAAAATGTAATCAATGATGGATGTACTCATTTTTATTGAGTCATTTCCAGAAACCAAACCGTTTGGTTCAAAACGTGTAAAAATAAAGGCTTCCACAAATTCTTCCAGTGGAACACCATGCTGCAAGCCCAGTGAAATTGCAATTGCAAAGCTGTTCATCAAGCTTCTGAAAGCGGCTCCCTCTTTGTGCATATCAAGAAAAATTTCGCCTATTGTACCATCTTCATATTCACCGGTACGCAGATAGAGTTTGTGCCCTCCGATGACCGCTTTTTGAGTGTAGCCGCTGCGACGGTGTGGTAATTTTCTGCGTTTGGCTATGTAGCGGTGAATTATTTTTTCCGCAATCCGGACTTGTTCCGGTTTTTCAGCAGCAATATCTCCTTCAATTTCATCTTCGTCCCACAAGTACTCCTCCACATTCACATTAAGTGGCTGACTAAGTTTGGAACCGTCGCGATATAGCGCGTTGCACTTCAATCCGAAATGCCAGGAAGAGGATAAAGTCTCTTTAATATCAGTAATATTAACTTCATTTGGCATATTGATAGTTTTGGAGATGGATCCGGAAATAAAAGGCTGGGCCACTGCCATCATACGGATGTGCGCTTTTGGAGCAATAAAACGTCTACCTTTTCGACCGCATTTGTTTGCGCAGTCAAAAACGCTGTAATGTTCCGGTTTGATGTGCGGAGCATCCTCAATTGTCATTGTTCCGCAAATATAATCGTTTGCAGCCTCAATTTCTTTACTGCTGAACCCGAGATGCTTGAGAATACTGAAGTCAAAATCTCCCAGTTGCTCGTCACTCAATCCCAGCGTTTCCTTACAAAATGACTCACCAAGAGTATACATGTTAAAAACAAAGCTGATATCAAATGCAGTAGGCAATTGCTCTTCAATGCGTTTTAGGACCTCGCTCGTAAATCCTTTGGTACGCAAAATGTTTGCATTGATGCAGGGGCTTCCGTCCAGTCGTGCGTGCCCTTTAATATAGTGTACAATGTCAGAAACTTCCGAGTCATCATATCCAAGTTTATATAAAGCCGGTGGAATCGAATTGTTAATGATTTTGAAATAACCGCCGCCTGCAAGTTTCTTGAACTTAACCAAAGCAAAGTCCGGCTCGATTCCGGTAGTATCACAATCCATCAGTAAACCGATAGTTCCAGTTGGTGCAATCACAGTGACCTGTGCGTTACGGAAACCGTGTTTTTCTCCCAGTTTTAGGGCCGTATTGGCATCTTGTTGAGCTGCCTTCAGCAGTTCTGGAGGACAGTGCTGACTGTCTATTCCAACCGGTTTGATGGTCAATCCTTCATATTCACTATCCGGTGCACGAAATGCAGCCCGCCGATGATTCCTGATCACCCGCAGCATATTATCCTTGTTCTTTTCGTAGCCGGAAAATGTACCAAGCTCTTTCGCCATTTCAGCAGAAGTTGCGTAAGAAGTCATGTGCATAATGGAAGTCACGGCACCACAAATAGCAAGGGCTTTTGCAGAATCATAAGGAATACCGTTAACCATTAAATATGTCCCCATATTGGCGTAACCCAAGCCAAGAGTGCGGAACTCGTAAGAGAGATCTGCAATGTTTCTGCTTGGAAATTGTGCCATCAAAACACTAATTTCCAGAACTATTGTCCAAATTCTTGAACCATGACGCAATTTTACAATATCAAGTTCTCCCGTTTTAGGATCTCGAAATTGAAGCAAATTCAACGAAGCTAAATTGCAGGCTGTATCATCCAAAAACATGTACTCACTGCATGGGTTAGATGCCCGAATTGGACCATCAGCCGGACATGTGTGCCACTCGTTGATTGTTGAGTCAAACTGAATTCCAGGATCCGCAGAAGCCCAGGCTGCGTATGCAATTTCTTCCCAAAGTTCGGTAGCCTTTAGTTTTTTGCAAGGAACCGGCTCTCTGCCTTCTTTTTCTGCTTTGACCTTTTCAACTCGCCAGTAGAGATTCCAGTCTTTGCCCTGTTCAACTGCTTGCATGAAAGCATTATTCAAGCGAACAGAATTATTAGAGTTTTGCCCGCCAACTGTTTGGTATGCTTCAGAATTCCAATCAGTATCGTACTCATCAAACAATACTCCAGTATATCCCTGTTTGGATAAATGGATTATGCGGTACACGTAGCTGAAAGGCATAGATGCCAAACGGGAAGCTTTGACAACAGAGCGCAGATCTTTGTTAAGTTCTATATCAAACTTTTCAGACTCATTCTCCCAGCCGTGAATTGCTTCAAACAACTCTTTGATCAGCCTTTTTATCGTTTTGGAACCTGAAACCAGAGCGGCAACTTTTTGTTCCTCGTGAACTTTCCAGTTAATAAATTGTTCAATATCAGGATGATCTGCATCCAGACAGACCATTTTAGCTGCACGACGTGTTGTACCACCGGACTTGATGGCACCCGCAGCTGAATCTCCAATTTTAAGAAATGACATTAGTCCGGAAGAAACACCACCACCGGAAAGCGGCTCTGCATCACCACGCAAATCAGAAAAATTAGAACCTGTTCCTGAACCATATTTAAATAGACGGGCTTCACGGGTCCACAAATCCATTATGCCGCCATCTCGTACCAAATCGTCCTTCACTGATTGGATGAAACATGCATGTGGTTGTGGTCGTGTGTATGCATCTTTAGAAGGCATTACTTCTTCTGTTTTTGGATCTACGAAAAAATGTCCTTGTGCTGGTCCGTTCAAACCATAGGCCCAGTTAAGTCCGGTATTGAACCATTGAGGAGAGTTTGGTGCAGCCATTTGATTGGCCAGCATATGACATAATTCGTCATAAAATGCCCTCGCATCTTCTTCTGTGTCGAAATAGTTGTGTTTGTAACCCCAATACGTCCAGCAACCGGCAAGCCGATGAAAAACTTCTCTCGCATCGGTTTCCGAAACGGTAGTATCAACTGCTGGAGAATTTGCCTCTAAAGCTTCCTGATCAGCCTTAGCCTGGTCATAAAGAGAGGGTTGCAGCCAGTCAGGAACTCCTTTTTCTTTTGCGGATTTCAAGTGCTTTGGTATGCCGGCTTTGCGAAAATATTTCTGTGCCATGATGTCAGTGGCGACCTGTGACCAATGTTTTGGTACAGAAACATTATCCCACTTGGAGACTATTGAACCGTCCGGGTTCCGGATAACGGAAGCACGGTTTTCAAATTCTATTGATCCGTACGGACTTTCACCTTCCATGGTGAACAGGCGCTTAATTTTCATAGATGCCTTTTCTTGATATGTATTCTAAAATAAGTTTTAAGTTTAACCAATCCATGGTGTATTTTAAAAATAGTATACTAAAACTGGAAAAAATTGCAGGTTGAATTTGTACTTTTTTTCTCCTTTTGTTTATGCAAAAAACATGAAAATTCTATTGCCGTAGAGCCAAAGCAGAAAATAAGCAATCAGTTACATCATAGAGTCCTTTATTTTGCTGGTTTAGTGTTTCTCAAGTTATGGATAAAATACAATTCACGGTATATTAAGTGATATATAATGATAATTATATCAACAATATAAACTAATAAAAGCTTGAATTTACTTGAGAACTGCAACCATATGTGAGTACATTTGAAACAAAGGCTGCATGACAAAAAATATAATAAATATGCAGGTATCATAATGTAATTTATCTGGTTCAGAAAATCAATAAAAAATATCTTCTGTTAAATCAAATATAAACAAATAGTTGTCTGATATATAAAGTAAAATAAATTGGATTTATCCGAAACAATGCAAAAAAAACGTAGTCCGATTCCAGCGGTTTATCTTCATATCCCTTTTTGTCGCACGATTTGTCCGTTTTGTTCCTTTACGGTACGTCGTGATCGAGCAAAAATGCATGAAAAATATATTCGGGGTATGGTAGGCGAAATTGACCGACGTGCAGAAATTCTGAAAGACATGGAACGGAAAGAGAATGAAGAAAAACTTTCTGGGCAGATTTTGCTCAAATCAATTTATATCGGGGGAGGTACCCCTTCCTGTCTAACTATACCGGAAGTGTCAGTGTTACTTACAAAAGTCCGTGAAAATTTCCCCTGGTCTGATCAAATAGAGATTGCTTTTGAATTGAATCCGGATGATGTAAATCCGGAATATCTCAGTGGACTTGCAGATATTGGTGTCAATCGGCTCAGTTTGGGAGGACAGAGTTTCCAGACTTCAACTCTTCAGAAGTTGGGACGTTGTCATACTGTTGCAGATCTACGTAATGCAATTGCAGTCATAACAAACTCATCATTTGATAACTGGAATCTTGATCTGATGTTTGGTATTCCCGAACAGAGCATTGTTATGTTCAAAAATGATGTCGAGGAAGCACTGAGATACGAACCTTCCCATATTTCATTGTATGGCCTTGAAATTCATGAACGGACGCCTTTTGGTAATAATCCTCTAATCCGGAACTGGGAAACTGAACATCTGGAACAATTTGAGGAAATGTATTTGTGGGCGACAGACAATCTGGAAAAGGCAGGACTGTTTCAGTATGAAATTTCTAACTTTTCAAAAAAAACTAACGAAGGCCGACAAAATTTACTGGTCTGGTCTGGTCAAGAATATTTGGGATTTGGAGTTGGAGCACACTCATACCATAGGCAAACACGCTGGGGCAATGTTCGTTCTATCAGAACTTACCTTCAGCATCTTGGACAAAATACATGGCCAACTGAATTTATAGAACAACTTTCAGGAAAACAACTGGCAGTTGAATTTTTGATGCTCGGTTTACGTCAGTGTGAAGGAATTAATATTAAAGAATGGCAGACTTGCTATGGATTGCATTTGCAAAATCAACAGTTAAATTTTGTTCAAGAACTTTGCGATGATGGACGTGCATTTTGGGAAGGTCAGCACTTGTGTTTGACGCCCAAAGGAATGTTGCTGGCAGACAGAATCACAGTTCAGCTAATGCCATAATCCGGTGAAAATTAACTGCACTAACAAAAATTTAATAATTACTTTAAAGTTTTTTTTAAGAATGCCGAAAAGCAAGACAAGGGTTTTATCTGCTAGCTGAAACATTGTGTTAGTTTCAACGCAGAAGCCTAACTTTAGATTAATTATGGGAGAACAAAATGAGAATTCGAAGTAATGCAACATCTTTGAATACATTACGGCACTCGGACGACAATTTCAAAAACGTTAAAAGCTCAATTGAAAAATTGAGTTCCGGGACAAAGATAAACCGTGCCGCTGATGGTCCGGCTTCGCTGATAGCTTCAGAACGATTGAGAGGACAAATTGCTGGATTGAGGCAGGCTTACAGCAACAATGAAAATGCTATTGCCATGTTTCAAACTGCCGAGGGGGCCCTGGGCGAGGTCAGCAACATATTGATTCGTTTGAAGCAATTATCAGTTCACGCTGCAAACGAAGCAGTTAACGATGATTCAATGTTGGCTGCAGATCAGCATGAAGTGCAAAACTTGCTTAGCACTATGGATCGAATTGTGAAAACAGCCGAGTTCAACGGAAGAATATTACTTGATGGTAGCATGGGGGCAAATGGTGCTTCAGTAGGCAATAACATACGTTTCGTTAATGCTGAAACTTGGACTGAAGCTTCCCCGATGGAGGGATATGAAGTTGATATTACACAAGTAGCAACGCAACCACATATAAGAGGCTCTGTACCGTTGACAGTACAAAATATAGGTGAAGGAGTTAAAATATTGCTCAGTGAAGGTGGCCGCAACGTTGAAGTCGACACAAGGTTTGGGAAAGTAAAAGAAAATATTGAAGAAGTTTTATCAAACTATAAGCAAGATCCTTCACGCTTTCCCGCAGAGGAGGCTTCGAAAAATATTCGAGCGATTGTTATCAATTCCATTAACGAAGCAATTGAAGGAAGTGGTTTAGCTTTGGAAGCCTTTGAAACACCAGATAACACATTTTATATCAGACACAAAGATTTTGGTGCTTCTCCTACTTTTTCGGTCACCACTAATATTTCAGGTTTGCTGACAAAAGTGTCCAATGTTGCTGAATCATCAATCCCGGGCTTGGATGTAGCCGGAAAAATTGGTGACAGTTTTTCGAATGGGAAAGGACAATTCCTGACTGCAATTGCACGTTCTTCTCCTGCACAGGGAATAACTATACAATATGATCGTTCTATTGGACTCAAAGAAGTGCCTGTCAAAAATGAGCAAGGTGAAGTCGTAGGAACAGAATTTGTTGAAGAGACTCAGGAAGAAATCGTGGGTTCTCCAAGTAATCCAATAATAGAAGGCTATGTTCACATATCGCAACAGACCAAGAATGTTGGTCTCGGAACAAAACCTGGTACGGATAAAGGCTTTTCATTAAAAAACATTCGCACGAATAACTTGGCACTGGGTGTGGAAAATGATAGTGGTTTTCGAAGTTTATTTGATATCGACTTGACCAGTAAACAAGGGGCCGATAACTCAGGCAGGCTTATTGAGAAGGCAATTGACGAAATATCTGTTTTGCGAGGAGAAATTGGTTCATTCCAGAAAAACACAGTTGAAAGCAATCTGAATTCGCTTAGAGTTGCAGAAGAAAACATTACCCGTGGAGAGTCAACCATAAGAGACACGGATATGGCCGCAGAGATGTCAAAATTAACTGGTAACCAGATTCTTCTGTCAGCCAGTCAGTCCATGCAGGCACAAGCAAATCAATTACCTCAAAATGTACTGCAGCTCCTGCAACAGCAGTAATCCGTAGGCAATGGCGCATGGAGGCGTCAGCGAACGGGTTTGGAAAAAGCTGTTTTAAATCCCCAAATATCGATGCTGGATCTCCTTATCTGCAATTAGCGCCGGAGAATCACCAGACCAGACAATTTCCCCCTTTTCCATTATGTAATGTCGATTAGCTAGGTGAGTGAGAGCTTCTATGTTTTTATCCACGACAAGAATCGACTGACCTGAAGTTTTTAAGCCATTCAGGCATTCCCAAATTTCCATTTTAACTAACGGAGCTAAACCTTCTGTGGCTTCATCCAAAATCAAGAGGCGGGGATTTGTCATTAAAGCTCTGCCGATGGCCAGCATTTGCTGTTCCCCACCTGAAAGCTGGTTTCCCATGTTTTTAGCACGTTCCAGCAGACTCGGAAACAGATTGAAGACACGATCCAGTGTCCAAGGATTCTTGTTTTTGAAACGATTTGCTGAAGTTGCAACTAAGTTTTCAATTACGTTCAAATTGGGAAAAATTTGACGCCCTTCCGGTACCAATCCCATTCCGGATTGAGCAACACGGTGTGCAGGCCATTCACGTATTTGATTGCCTTCAAAATTAATTTCTCCGGAACGTGCTCTCACCATCCCCATAATTGAATTAATTGTAGTCGTTTTACCCATTCCATTACGTCCAAGTAAAGTTACTACTTCTCGATCATTTACCTGTAGATCCACACCAAACAGCACCTGGCTTTGTCCATATGTGGTTTCCAGTTTTTTAAGTTCAAGCATGATAACTTTCCTCACCAAGATAAGCTGCTATGACTTTCTGATTTTTCTTGATTGCATCAGGAATATCAGTCGCAATTCCTCTGCCATTGACCAAAACTGTTATTCTGTCTGCTAGTGTGAAAACAATATCCATATCATGTTCAATCAACAAAATCGTAAGTTTACGTTTCAATTTTTGAAGAATCTTAACTATTGCCAGAGATTCTTTGGGTCCCATTCCTGCCATAGGTTCATCTAACAGCAACATTTTGGGATTAGTTGCCAGAGCCATAGCTATTTCCAACTGACGGTGTTCTCCATGAGAAAGCTGTCCAGCAACAATTTCTGCCCGATTTTCCAAACCGACCATAGCTAAAAATTCAATTGCAGGTCGCCGAAGTTCCTGTTCTTGGCTGGCGTTTTTCCAAAAATGAAAGGAATGTCCTGCATGTGCCTGAACCGCAAGTGCAACATTATCCCAAGTTGACATGTCATGAAAAATATTGGTTATCTGAAAGGAGCGGGCCAAACCGTGTGCTGAACGAAGATGTACAGGGACTCCGGAAATATTGTTTCCATCAAACAAAATTCTTCCTGAATCAGATTCAATTTCTCCCGTCAATTGACCAATCAGAGTTGTTTTTCCAGCGCCATTAGGACCTATAATCGCATGTATATCCCCCTTCTTTACTTGAAACGAGAGGTTGTCTGTAGCTAATAAAGCACCAAAGGATTTGAAAAGTGACTCCACTTTTAACATTTTAATCAACCTCTTCATTGTTGACAGTAGAGTTCTTGCTCCACCATTTATCAAGTCCCACAAGCATTCCATCTATTCCGCCACGTGCAAAAATGACAACTAGAACCAGCATGGGACCAAAATATAATTGCCAATACTCTGTGATACCAGAGAGAAATTCTTCCAAAAACAGAAAAGCAACTGCACCAATGACCGGGCCGAAAAGCGTTCCCAATCCTCCCAAAACTGTCATGATGATCAAATCACCTGATCTAGTCCAATGCATAACAGACGGATTAACAAATTCAGTCTGGTTAGCAGATAAAACACCAGCTATTCCACAAATTGTTCCTGCAATCACGAAAGCGACAAGCTGATATCGGAAAACAGGGAAGCCAATGGCGCGCATACGTTGTTCATTTGATTTTGCTCCACGAATCATCATTCCAAAACGAGAGTTAATTAACCTGTGTGAAAGATACAAACTGAGCAGCAGAAAGACAAAGTTAAGGTAATAGAGTGAATTATCATTTGTAATATCAATCAAACCATTAAAGTCACTGCGCATGTATAGGCTTAAACCGTCGTCCCCGCCGTATCTTTCGTTGCCTACTGCAACGAAATACAACATCTGCGAAAAGGCCAGTGTAATCATAATGAAATATACTCCACGAGTTCGGAGTGAAATTGCGCCAATCACCAACCCTGTTAAGGCTGAAAACACAATTGCAAGTGTAATTTGAAGGAAACCATTTGCCATCCATTCAATTCCATCCTCTACGGCATGAATGGTTCCAATGCCAACCATATATGAACCTATTCCTAAATAAACTGCATGTCCGAAGCTGACCATTCCTCCGAAACCCAAAATCAAATTCAGGCTGACAGCACCAATCGAAAGAATAAGCATCCTGGAAAACATTACTGTGTAAAATGGTTCATCAAAATAATCTGCAAGCAGTGGAACAACACCTAAACCAAGCATTAAAATAACTATAAAAATTGTACGTGGAGTTCCTTTCATCTAAGCTCCTCTTGGTGGAAAAAGTCCCTGAGGTTTGACTGCCAGAATAAGTGCCATCAAGAGGTAGATCAACATGGAAGAAATTGCAGGTGCAGCTGTATCTGCCACATCGTTGGAAAAAAATAGTCCTAAAATATCTGGAAGAAAGGAACGTCCGACAGTATCAATCAAGCCCACCAACAAGGCAGCAACAAAGGCACCCTTGATGGATCCGACACCTCCAATCACAATCACAACTAAAGTAATGATTAAGATTCCTTCACCCATTCCAATTTCAACAGTCATGATTGGTCCTGCCATTAAACCTGCTAAACCAGCCAGCGCAGCTCCAAGACCAAAAACAATAGTATAGAGAAAATTGATGTTCACTCCCAGTGCACTGATCATCTGCCGATTACTAGCTCCAGCACGAATCAACATGCCCAGTTTTGTACGTGATACAAGCAGGTAGAGTAAAAAAGCAACCAGGATTCCAACTGCAATGATGACCAGCCGGAAAGCAGGATAACGAATTCCCAGGAAGAGTTCTACGCTGCCGTTTAGTACTTCTGGAAGTGGAATGTCTAAACCGATTGGTCCCCAAAGGAGTCTGACAAATTCATTGAAAAATAGGATAAGTCCGAATGTAGCCAAAACTTGATCGAGATGATTGCGGGTGTAAAGTGTGCGCAGTGCAATCATTTCTACGATCATGCCAAAAGCCATACAGGCAGGAATAGCCAAAATAGCTCCCAGGAGAAATGAACCTGTCCATTTTGTTAAAGTTGCTGCGAAATAGGCCCCCATCATGTAGAGCGACCCGTGTGCCAGGTTGATCAGATCCATGATGCCAAAGATAAGGGTTAGTCCTGCTGCAAGTAAAAATAGTAAAATTCCGAATTGAAACCCATTCAGGGTTTGCTCCAAAAGCAGGGTCCAGTTCACCAGAACCTTTTACTAAAGTTGTGATTATGTGGAAGGAAAAATGAAGAGACGGATGGACCTAAGTCCCTCCGCCAGTTGGAAAGTGACAAACTACCAGGACATCTTACAATCTTTAGCGTAAGTATCCTGGTGGTTGGTGTAAACAGTTTTTATGATAGTTGTGGTGTAATTCCCTTCAGCATCTTTAACTGCTTTACGCAGATAGAAATTCTGAATTGGGAAATGGTTATTTCCGTATTTAAACGGTCCACGCACTGATGGAAAATTCGCTTTTCGCATGGCAGTCCTCATTCCTTCTTTGTTGGATAAATCTCCACCAACTGCAGTTACAGCACTGTTTATCAGCATGATAGTGTCATAAGACTGTGCTGCATAGAAAGTCGGATAGCGTCCGGTCTTTTTTCGATAATCGGCAACAAAACGTTTGTTAACCGCATTATCCAAGTCTGGAGCCCAGAACTGTGTCATCAAACTTCCCTCAGCCAAATCCTTCAAACGAGGAAGGCTTAAGGAATCAACTGTGAATGCAGAGTATAAAGGAATTGAACCTTTCAAGCCCGCTTGGGAATACTGTTTGAAAAACTGCATTCCATGCTTTCCTGGATAAAAAACGAACACTGCATCTGGTTTAGCAGCACGAATCTTGGCCAGTTCAGCTGAGAAATCAAGCTGTGCCGGAAACTTGGTCATGTCTTTTCCAATGATGTTTCCTTTGAAGGTTCGATTTACCCCAGCAACCATGCCTTTGCCTGCTGCATAGTTTGGTGCCATGATGTAAAGATCCTTGATCCCAAGTTGGTTTAATACCTCCCCCATAGCCATCGTGGTTTGGTCATTCTGCCAGGACGTTGAGAAAAAATCTTCGTGGCAGAGCTTGCCTGCTACCGGGCCGGGTCCTGCATTGGAGGTAATCATAAAAGGTCCTTTCCCCACTGCCGAATTACGGGAAGCCATTAATACGTGGCTCCAAATGTAGCCTGTGACAAAATGAACTTTATCTTTTTTGACCAACTTTTCAGTCTTTTGTTTACCGACCTCAGGTTTGAATGTGTCGTCTTCATAAAACATTTTTACATTTGAACCACCCATTTTGCGGCCCAAGTGATCAAGCGCAAGCTCAACCGCATCCCGCATATCATTCCCAATTGCCCCTGCGCCACCAGTGAGCGTAGTAACAAATCCAATTTTAACTGTTTCAGCCAATGTAACCTGACCTACCAGCAGTGCACCAATTGAAAGTGTACCCAAAATACCTAATTTCATCTTACCCCCTAAATTAAAGTTCAAGAATTTTTCAAGAAAGTCATGAAAAAATGATTGATTTAATGTGGGATTCTAAATCAATTTGTTTTATGTGTCAACAAAAAATGCATTAAATTGCAATTAATTAAAGATACAGTAAAAACTGTTGCAGATTCTGAGAGTGATTTTCAAGAAAAATTCAGGAAATGGGAAAAGAAATTTATGTTCTTCGCCAATTATGTCTGATTTTACTGTTAAACTCTGTTGACTACTAATAATGGAATACTATGGCTTAAAAACGGTATAAGCTAAAAAACTTGTTTCTCTCACATACAGCAAGATTGATTAATGCAAGTAAACGGTTTATTTTGTATGTCCTACAAGTATGTCAGTACGCATTTTGTGTCTTGTTCAACCAAGCTAAAAAACTTAAAGTTATGGCCCAGTCCAGGACTGCTCCGGTGTCGCAACTCATGGATCAGGGTGTTTAATAATTGTGTTTTTTTGGGCCAGCCAAAAAACCAGAAATTTGAACGGTGAATCTTGATTTGCTCTTCCCCCCAGTATATACCAGCTTCTCCATACTGAATCCAATTTTTATGCACCGGTCGCTCCCTTGTGTAACGTATTGGCACAGTCCTAATTTTGACTTTCATTATTGATGGAAAACATGGAACTTCCAGCAGGCTTTCTGCGTATTCCGTTATCAGTTCCTGTCTTGCTACAGGATTTTCTAGTAGTGGATCCAGAAGATGCCAACGGTCTAGAACAAAAAAAATGGTACTACCACCAAGCAGAAGGGCTAAAAACCATTGTGCATATTTGGCGAGTGAAGTTTTTTTTGAGGAACTTTTGTCAAGGTGTCTTTTTTTCCAGCGAAACCATTCCTCCCATTCAAGTTGCAAATTATTAATTTGCTCAGTTTGCCATTGTTCGGAAATATCTTCAGGAGATTTTATATTATTGGGCAGTTCCGGATTCTGAAAGAATAAATTCTCCTGGCATTTGTGACAGTGAATCCGGACAAAGCGCTCACCATTTTTTCCGGACATTGGTACAAATAAGAATTTTTTTTCACCACAAGAAGGACAATGGAGAGTAACATCTTCTTCAGGAGAAGTAACTGCAGATGGCATTGAAAAATCAGGTTATTTACAGTAAAACATGCATTAGTTATCCTTGAGTGTCTTCGAGGCAATAATTAGGTTTTGAACCTCAGAAGAATCTTCATAGATCATGAACGCACGGATTCCCCTGATAGAGTTGCTCCACAGCGAATCCGGTAACCACCACAAACTTATGAAACATATCGTATTATAGTGATACACTTTTTTATTTAAACCACTTTGTAGTAATATAATACATAAATGCTAAAATATGTTTATTATTGATTCGGAATAAAAAAAGACATATAATCGTTTCATTTCGAGGAATGTGATAAATATTGTATAGGCAATCTTTATCATATAAGAATTATCCATCCTATCGAATTGACTTTTTATGTATCATACTTTTTATATGCGGTCAATGATGTTCTCGAAAAAAGCCCTTTATTGGTAATTTATTAAATGTAACTTGTTGATATTATTAAGTACGCAATTCCAAAATTTGACTTTCTGCTAATGCATCATTCTTAAATTACAGGTATAGTTCAAAATGAATAAAGTGTAGCACACGGCTATGGTTATAGCTAAAAAATTTAGTGAAGGCAAACATAGCTATTTAAGCTAAGCGCAACGAGTGCAATTACTGATTAGTCTAAACAAATACAAACTGCGGAATACTTTACAGGTTAGTAAAATTTCATCAGTCTTTGATTGGATATGAAAAAATCATTTGATTAACAACAAACTGTTATGCCAGCTTTTTCTTAAAGAATTCGATAGTAGTAAGCATTGATTTCTTTCAAGAAATCACACTCCGAAGAGGATTATACTGTTAGATAAATTGTTAATAGTAGATTGTGTACACAATACTACTGAAATTATTTGACACAAAGCAAAATAATCTTGTGTTTCACACAGTTTATAAGGACAATGTGGGCAATATTCTCAAAATAAATAGAGATTCTACTGGTAGAATTTTATAATTTCATAGAGAAAAGGAGTTGCCTATGCCGGTTAGTACAGCAGAAACAACAAAATCAATTGGAATGAAAGATGCCGCTTTGTTCCGTCAGCAGGTCTATATAGACGGAAAATGGTTGGATGCTGACAGCGGTGAAACTACAGCAATCACCAATCCTTCCACCGGTGAAGTTTTAGGTACTGTGCCTAACTGTGGAGCAGCGGAAGCAAAACGTGCGATTGAGGCGGCAAATGCGGCATGGCCGAAATGGCGTTCCAAAACAGCAAAAGAGCGAGCTGTAATAATGCGCCGCTGGTATGAGTTGATGATGGAAAATCAGGAGGACCTCGCCCGTTTGATGACTTCTGAACAAGGGAAACCGTTGACTGAATCACGTGGTGAAATTTCTTATGCGGCTAGTTTTATTGAATGGTTTGGCGAAGAGGGAAAGCGCTTATATGGTGATACAATTCCCACACATGCAGTAGATAAAAGAATTGTTGTTATCAAACAGCCGATTGGAGTTACTGTGGCCATTACACCATGGAATTTTCCGGCTGCTATGATTACACGAAAGGCTGCACCAGCCTTAGCTGCTGGATGTCCAATGGTCATTAAACCTGCTCCAGACACTCCATTTTCTGCATTCGCCCTTTGTGAACTTGCCGATAGAGCAGGAGTTCCTGCAGGTATTTTGAGCACAATTACAGGAGATGCGATTGGGATCGGAAATGAATTTACGGGAAATCCGATTGTTCGGAAATTGACTTTTACTGGTTCAACTGGAGTTGGTAAGCTTCTTATGAAACAGTGTTCAGGAACAGTGAAAAAACTTGCGCTGGAACTTGGAGGGAACGCTCCATTTATCGTTTTTGACGATGCGGATATTGAAGCAGCGCTTCCTGGAGCAATGGCTAGTAAATTCCGCAATGCCGGTCAAACTTGTGTCTGTGCAAACCGGATTATGGTGCAAAGTAAAGTTTATGATAAATTCACTAAAATGCTAGCTGATGCCGCAAATCATTTAAAGGTGGCAGATGGTTTTGAAGAGGGTGCGAATCAAGGTCCGCTAATAAACGAAGCGGCTGTCAAAAAAATTGAAAGTCATGTTAAGGACGCTATAGACAAAGGCGCTAAATTACTGGCAGGAGGTCACCGTCATAAACTTGGAGGCACATTTTTCGAACCAACTGTACTCTCCGGAGTTACTACAGATATGTTGGTAGCTAAAGAGGAAACTTTTGGACCAATGGCACCTGTTTTTAGGTTTGAAACGGAAGAAGAGGCAATAGCCATGGCAAATGACACTGAATTTGGTTTGGCTGCCTATTTTTACAGCCGGGATATTGGCAGAATATGGAGAGTCGCTGAGGGACTCGAATATGGAATAGTTGGCGTAAACGAAGGCATTATCTCCACTGAAGTAGCTCCTTTCGGAGGAGTTAAGGAATCTGGAACAGGACGGGAAGGTTCTAAATATGGGATTGAAGACTACCTTGAATTAAAATACATTTGCATGGGTGGAATTAATGACTGAAGCCTAACAGGTGGGAAGCAAAATCAATCTGCTTTAGGGAGATTATACTGTGAAAATTAATATTGAGTTAATGGGTTCATTGGTGGATTACCTTCCAGACTCAGAACGGGGTCAGTCTGTTTTGATTCTCAAAGATGAATCTACAATTGCTGATTTGTTGAGCCATCTTAAAATAAAGCGAAGGGTCATTGTTGCAGTAAATGGAGATGAGGAAAAGGGATTGGAATATGTTCTATCTGAAGGAGACGAGGTACTTGTCTTTACTGTAATCAGCGGTGGATAGAACTTAATTTAGAATTACCAACTTTATAGGAGAAAATTTATGTCTTACGGCTACACAGGAAAAATACTGCATGTCAACTTAACAACTAGTGAAATTACGGTTGAAGAACCTGAGGAACAGTTTTATCGGACTTACATGGGAGGAAGTGCTATGGGAATGCACTACGTCCTCAAAGAAACTCCTGTGGGAGTGGAGCCCTTAAGCCCTGAAAATGTGCTCGCTTTGTGTACCGGAGTTGTAACAGGAACTCCGATTTCCGGACAGAGCCGTTTAACTTCAGTGGCAAAATCTCCGCTCACAGGCTGTATCGGAGATGCACAGGGAGGAGGATATTTCCCGGCGGAAATGAAGTTTTCTGGATTTGATGCAGTAATCATCAAGGGAAAATCTCCAAAACCGGTTTATTTGTGGATGCATCATGGTGAAGCAGAATTGAGGGATGCAGGCCATTTGTGGGGACTGACCACTGGTGATGCTGAAGATAAACTTAAAGAGGAGTTGGAGGATAAGCGTATCGAAGTACTTCAAATTGGACCGGCAGGTGAAAATTTAGTGCGTTTTGCTGCACTTATCAGCATGAGCAATCGAGCTAATGGGCGTACCGGAATGGGCGCCGTTATGGGTTCAAAAAATCTGAAAGCCGTAGTTGTTCGGGGTAAACAGAAACCTACTATTGCTGATCCGGAAAGATTTAAGGAATTACAAAAATTGGGTAAAACCAATTTAGAGCCAACTGGTATGGATAGTTTTGGGAAATACGGCACCCCAGAAGTGACCTCTCCTCAAAACAAGAGTGGAGGTTTACCAACTTATAATTTCAACAGTGGAACTTTTGATAAACATGAAGAAATAAATGGGATCACACTCTACAATGAACACCTTCGTGGTCATGAAAGAGATGAGCAGAATCGTTTTGGAAGAGATACATGTTTCAGTTGTTCAATTAAATGTAAACGAGTTTCTCAGATTGATGAAGGCCCATACAAAACTGAGGCAAAATACGGTGGTCCTGAATACGAAACCCTTGCTACGTTTGGCAGTTATTGTGGCATAAGTAACATGGATGCAATAATTCATGCAAACGCTCTGTGCAACATGTACGGAATGGATACTATTTCCTGCGGAGCTACAATTTCATGGGCCATGGAATGCTGGGCAGAAGGCAAATTAACTTCTGAAGATACAGGAGGAATTGAGCTGAAGTATGGAAGTGCAGAAGCCATGGTTAAAATGACAGAAATGATTGCCAAGCGCGAAGGCTTTGGTAAAATCCTGGCTGAGGGTTCGCAGAAAGCATCTGAAATTATTGGACGTGGAACTGAAGATTATTTAATTACCAGCAAAGGGCAGGAAGCTCCTGCGCATATGCCGCAAGTAAAACGAAGCCTGAGCGTAATTTATGCTGCTAATCCATTTGGTGCTGACCATGAGTCAAGTGAGCATGATCCTGCCTACAAGGCTTATCCGGAACGTATGGAACAGATCGGCCTGACAAATCCTCAGGAGAAATTAGCACTGAATGAAGAAATGATGCGCTTTGCAATGGTTACTCAGCATTTAAGCAGTGCCGTTGACAGTCTTTCGGTATGCGCTTTTATATTTGGAGCTTCTTTTCAACTTTATGATGCCGATAAACTAGTTGAGGTAGTCAATGCAGTTACAGGTTGGGATACAGATATGACAGAAATATTAGCAGTCGGTGAACGTCGCCTCAATATGCTGCGGGCTTTTAATTCTCGAGAAGGAATAGGCCGGGAATCAGACACACTACCTAAAAAGATGTTCAAACGTCCACTTGAAGGCGGAAGGTCAGATGGTTATTCATTAGACGAAAAAGAGTGGGAAGCGGCACTAGAAGATTATTATCGGTTGTGCGATTGGGATGTAAAGACAGGCCATCCTTCACTAAAAAAGATGGATTCTCTGGGACTGGGCTGGGTTGTTGCTGAGAATGAAGCTCTTTCACAAGTTGTTACCTGAGACTAAAACACAGCTTGTAAAATAAACAAAAAAGACGGTAGAGTTTGTGTCGAATCAAAGAAGGAGGCCACTAACTGAAACGGAATCAGTACAAGATAATTTTTGGAATCAGGATGTACTGAGAGAAGTTCACACCAGAAGCCCTCGAATGCTTCAGACCTTTGAAAAGGTCAAGTCTGTGGCATCCACTAAAACTACGGTGCTGCTTTTGGGGGATACCGGAGTCGGTAAAGGCTTGGTGGCAAAACTAATTCACCAGCACAGCAGTCGCAAAGATGCAGCATTTGTCCATGTACATTGCGGTGCATTGCCTGAGACGCTGGTTGAAAGTGAGTTGTTCGGTTATGAAAAAGGGGCCTTTACCGGTGCAGCAAAACGTAAACTGGGGCGTTTTGATAATGCTCAGAAAGGGACCATTTTCCTGGATGAGATTAATACAATTTCCGGAACCATGCAGATAAAACTGCTGCAGGTTTTGCAGGAACGTGTTTTTCAGCGTGTTGGTGGAGAATCACCAATTGAAGCGGATGTTCGTGTGATTGCTGCTTCAAATTCAGACTTGCAGCAACTTTGTGATGAGGGCCTTTTCCGCAAGGATCTTTATTATCGCCTCAGTGTATTCCCTCTTGAAATTCCTTCACTTCAGCAACGTTCCGAAGACATTCCGGATTGGGTTGATTATCTGATTGAATGGTTCAACAAACTTTATTTTAAAGAAATACAGAGTGCAGAACCTCTTGTGGTAAAGGCTCTTCAGGAATATTCATGGCCGGGAAATATTCGAGAATTGGAAAATATAATCGAACGTGCTTATATTCTTGAAAAGACTTCAGTTCTCAGACCGGAAAGTTTTCCGCAGGAGTTGTTCACAGACATAAACAACACTGCAGAAGTTGAATTGGATATTTCCCTTCCTCTTGCTGAAGTTCGTCGAAAAAGTCTGGATTACCTTGAACGGCAATATCTCAAGGAAGTGTTGACCAAACATCATGGACGCATCAACCGGGCTTCAGAAACTGCGGGCATTACAACCCGGCAGCTTCACAAACTTCTCAGTAAATATGGAATCCGCAAAGAAGAGTACAAGTCTGCTCATTCTGCTACTATAAAAGCTTGAGATATTCCCGAAATTAAAACTATGCGTTCTGAACTCGAAATATAAAATCTTAACATATTCACAGGATCACTTTCAAGAAATACGAATCTTTCATTATATAAGATTCAAATCTCAGAGCGGGGTGTGGTTTAGTCGGTGAAACGTTCAGTAAGTTTGAGACGTTGAATTTTACCAGAAGGTCCTTTGGGGAGTTCGTCGAGAAAAAAGTACTTAGAAGGCGCACGGTATGCTCCCATCGCATCCAAACACAATTGTCTTAGAGCTGATTCAGTTACTTCCTCACCCGGTCGAGTAGCAATTGCAGCGGCAACTGTTTGTCCGTAATCCGCATCCGGAAGCGGAAAAGCTGCTGCCTCCAAAACGCTTGAGTGTCTGTAAAGCACATCATCAATTTCTCGGGGAGCTATATTTTCACCACCTTTAATAATAAGTTCCTTGAGGCGACCGGTGATAAAAATATAGCCATCAGCATCCATCTTGCCAAGATCTCCAGTACGATACCAACCGTCTGGTGTGAATGCTTCTCTGGTGGCTTGCGGATTTTTGAAATATCCCTGCATTACATTCCGGCCTTTTACTTGAACCTCGTTTTCTTCACCTGTACAAACGACTTTTCCTTCAGCGTCCGCAACTCTCACTTCATTCCCGTAGGCAATTCCGGAAGATCCATGTTTGTGCTTTGTTGGATCAAGTGGATTTGAAAGCAGTGGGGCCGCTGTTTCCGTGATTCCCATCGTTTCAACAATGCTTAGTCCAAACCTTGCTTCAAATGCCTTTTGCAGAGTAGGCGGCAGCGCTGCCGAAGCAGAGCGTCCGAAACGCACTTTTTTCAGATTAGCTTTTAGTTGTGCGTCTTCCTCTGCATTCAACAAATAGGAAAAAATCGTGGGCACTGCGCTGAACCATGTGCATTTATCATCAACCATCCAGGACCAAAATTTTGAAACCTGAAAGCGGTCAGGCAAGACAAGTCCGGAACCGCTGACCAGAGTTCCCATCACAGAAACTGCTTGAGCGTTGATGTGACAAAGCGGTAAAACACATAAACTATTGTCTTCCGGAGTCAACTCGTGGGCAACAACTGTATTCCATCCTCCGTGAAGCAAACTCTTATGCGTGTGAATCACGCCTTTCGGTTTTCCCGTAGTTCCGGAAGTGTAAATTAACAGCGCTGCATCTTCCGGACAAGGTATTGGCGTTGATAATTCTTCGTTCGAACCAATCCACTCTGAATCGGTGCTGTTGTCAGGTTGAAGAGGAATCAGCTGAGGTTTGTCAGAAAGTTGAGAAAGCGCTTTCTGAGCTAATTCATGATGCTGTTGATCAACAAAAAGATTTGTAGATTCAGAATGTTCCAGAACATATGCCAGAATATCAGCCCCGGCCAGAGGATTTGCCAGTAGAACCTGAAAACCACCGTACATTCCTCCCAAAAATAATTCCAGTGCAGCTTGCCCGTTCCCGAGCAAACCTGCCACCGGAACTTTCGGCGACAATTCCATGTTCTCCAGATACAGGGCCATGGATTGAACACGCGCTCGAAATTCACTCCAGGTATGGCTGATTCCGGTGTCTGGATAGATCACGTAGGTCTGATCCGGAGTTTTTTCTGCATGCTGATCAATCAAACTGCGAATCGTGTGGCCTGTGAGATCCATATTTTCAGTGGTTTGGGTTTTTATGTTTAGATGTTTTTTTGTGATTTCAACGTCCGTGTTTGGCCCAATACTCTCCAAATATATCTTCATCACTAGGTTCAACAGGAGGAATTGGATGTACAATGCGGACAATGTTTAGATAATGCCGATAGTTGAGATTTTCGCTGATACTGTTACCGCCCCAGGTTCCGCAACCCATCGAGAGTGAAAAAGGCAGTCCATTATCAAAACTCCCGCCAGTGGCAAAACAATGTGCCTGGTTCACAATCACACGGCAAGCAGGAAGATTCAACCCTATTTGCAAAGGCCGTGATTCGTCTGTTGAGTGTAGTCCCACTGAATGCCCCTTGCCCTGAAAATCATAAATTTCCCGGACTTGTTCACATGCCGTTTCAAAATTTAAGGCACGATACACGGTTAACACCGGGCACAGTTTTTCGCCGGAAAAAGGGAATTCGCAACCCGTTCCCGTTTCTTCGACCATTAGCATTTTGACATTATTCATTTCTGCACGTTGAAGTCCAATTGCTTCCGCAATTTCCGGAGCCGACTTTGCGGTTAAATCCTGATTAAGTCTGCCCTGAATCCACAAAGTGTTTTGCAGTTTTTGTGTTTCTTCCGGATTCAGCAGAGTACCGCCCTCGCTTTCCAGAGCCGCTATTGCTTTGTCATACACATCCTCTACAATAACCACGCTGTTTTCAGAAGAACAACTGGTAGCGTTGTCAAATGTTTTGGAAGCAGTGATTTTTCTCGCGGCAGAAACTAGATTAGCTGTTTCATCTATGATTGATGAAACATTGCCTGCGCCCACTCCAATCGCCGGTGTACCGCTGCGGTAGGAAGCGCGGACATTGTTTTGTGAACCTGTAACCACCACAAGATCAACCAATTGCATTAATTCATGAGTCGCTTCTTTGCTGACTGGTGCAGGGAGTTTCTGTATGAGGTTTTCCGGATGTCCCAAACTGCGTAAAACATCTTGCAGCAAATCCACAACTCGCTGACAAACCGCTTCACCCTTTGGCGAGGGTGAGAGTATAATTGCATTTCGGCCTTTGATAGCGTTAAGAGTTTTGTTTAGCGGAGTGGCTATGGGATTGGTGGAGGGAGTAACTGCTCCAACGATCCCGACCGGGCGTGCAATTTCTACCAAGCCTTGTTCAGGAAGTTTTCTGACGATTCCACAGGAAGGTGCGTGTTTTAAATCACGCAAAAGTCCCAGCGTCTTGCGGTGATTCTTGATTATTTTGTCATCTACATTTCCAAGTCCAGTATCTCGAACAGCCTGTTCCGCAAGTGAACGGTTCGTTTTCGGCTCAAGAATTGCCCAAGCCAATCCTGTGATTAATTCGTCAACAGTTTTTTGGCTGGCCGTTTCAATTTCAGCTTGTGCCGTTTGTGCTTTAGCAACAACAGTTTCAACAGAGGTTAGAGTCATTTTTTGCTTTCGAGGTGGCCAAGGATAACTTAGCTTGCAGAGAATCGACAGTAGAAATTTAAAATTATATGCTCGAGATTGTTGAAAAATTCCTCAAGTTAAACTTGGTACTACGTCCAGAATTTTTTCAACAAAACTTTAGGAAACAAATTCAACTGTGTGTCTCAGGAGTACTTATAACTTTTGCACTAGGTTAATCGAATATGTCTTAAATTCAACTAGTTGATATCATTTTTCAAGCTTTAATATAAATTAAATAAATTAAGTTAATGTCGTATCCTAATGTTTTTTCTTGACATTAATTTAAATTGTGATAAAAGTGTGTATGAAATTATCACATAGTGTGATGATTGTTTTAATCATATAATATTTAGTGGAGGTTAATATGAATAAAATAAAAGCAAAAAAACTGGCTAAATTTGGTTTTGCTACAATGATAGGATTATTTATGGCCAGTGCCGCCAGTTCATTTGAATGCAAGGAAAAGAGAACCAGCATGGCTAAACCATCAGGTTTCCCTAGTCGAGCATTGACCAT
>ENA-UPTF01000547-UPTF01000547.1-marine-metagenome-genome-assembly--contig:-NODE-547-length-25917-cov-2.610604_pt1 | contig 25917 bp, 23 predicted proteins | sample MGYA00238166_ERZ767019 | MGnify/ENA primary metagenome ERZ767019 (study PRJEB28930, sample SAMN06266391) | marine metagenome | isolation source: Sea water from 250 m depth | place: Atlantic Ocean | study... | reverse complement strand
CAGACTTCACACCGTTCCCTCGGTACGCTACGCGTCACACCTCATCGCTCCCGGTATCAACATCGTCGGTGCGGGTGAACCAACCTTACCTGGCATTTCCATTGGCCATAACGAAGATATTGCATTTGGCTTGACCATATTCGCCATTGACCAAGAGGATCTCTATTACTACCCACTCGATGCAGACAATCCACACCAATACACTTACGCTGGAAAACCTCAAACGCTAAGGCGAATTATCGAATCAGTAAACGTTCGTGATGCGGAACCCGTATCCGTCTCCCTCGAGTTTACGAAACACGGTCCCGTCGTGAAAAGGGAGTCTGAGCGTCTTTACGCGTTGCGTGCAGCGTGGCTCGAACCAGGAATGGCCCCCTACTTTGGCAGCATTGCGTACATGAAATCCAAAAATTGGTACGAATTTAAGGAAGCCCTCGCTCGTTGGGGCGGTCCCGCCGAAAACCACGTCTACGCCGATACCAACGGCAACATCGGCTATCAACCCGCAGGTTTATTCCCTCAACGCAAAAACTCAGACGGTCTACTGCCAGTCCCTGGTGACGGACAATACGATTGGGAAGGATTCTTCGATATCAACGTGTTGCCAACTGAGTTCAACCCTGAAAGAGGTTATATCGCGACAGCCAATGCCATGACGTTGCCAGAGCAATATCCCATCGACAAATACCAAATCGGATTCGAATGGTCCGCGCCATGGCGCCAGCAGAGACTCGAAAACGTCCTTCAACGCCAACGTAAACACACGCTTCGCAATTCCATAGCATTACAGCACGACTACCAATCGGTATTCGCAGAACAAATGCTAAGAAAAATACCTCGTCGACTTCCAAACACGATTAAAACGCTGTTCGAGGGATGGGATGGCGAAATGGACGCGCGTTCCTCTACGGCCTCGTTTTTTGCTATTTGGTATACGAGGCATCTCGTCCCGGCACTCATTGAGACCCTTTTCGGAAGCGTTACGCCAATCAAAAGCCTGAGTTCATCCGCGGTACTCGACCTAATGAATGACAGGGCTTACGACAAATTGGTGATCACGAGCCTCGAGAACGCGTACGAAGAATGTGTGCGTCTCATGGGAAGGCATCCGGAACGATGGCATTGGGGTGACTTGCACGCCATTCGTTTTGAGCATCCGCTATACCCGTTTGCCGAAGGATTGCTCAAGGACTCCATGGAACTCATGAGCTATCCACGTGGTGGGAGCGGTAACACGACAAACAGCAACGGTTTCTTCTCACGTAATCTACGCGTCAGATCCGGTGCATCCTGGCGCTTTGTAGTGGATACAGGTGACTGGGACACTGCAAGGATGACGAATACGCCCGGCCAATCCGGTGATCCCGAGAGCCCCTACTACGACAATCTACTCGACGACTGGGCAAACGACCGAACGTTTCCGTTGTTATTTTCAAGAAAACGTATCGAAGATAACGCCGCATTTACCATCAACCTCGTCCCTTCAAGAGTGCCGATTACTGAATAGTTATCCGGGCATCCACAAGCCCTTCGGCATAGGAATTCAACGACGCGTTCACTACGCGATAGCCATACTCTCCATTCAAGAACTCTAACCAGCGGAGTACCGCGTTAAACGGTTGCCGCTGCAATTGAATGCTGACACCGCCTGACGGCATCGATTGAATTCTCTGTAACGAAAAACCAAACTGCCTAGCACTGGTCGAAAGCTTTGCGATACTGACTTCCTCGATTTCCTCGCCGGAGTTAAGCCGACCTCGAGCCGCTGTTTCATTCTGGTGCATCCATTCAAGGTTTTGTCGTGCCGTCGTCATGCGATCGATCGCATTCTCTCGATAATCGAATACCGGCTCCCAAATGCCGATGTAAACGACAACTATCGCTACCAAAATGCCGCTCATCATCGATGCTTGGCGCTGGCGCGTCGGTAGTTCCCGAAACCGACGAACAATGGTCGAGTCCGCTAGCGCTTGTTCAACCCACGTCATCGTAACCCCAGCCGCATATTCACTAACACGTTGTCGGCTTGCTTTTCCGTAGAGTTGATTACCACCGCCATACCGCTTTGCTCGAGCGCTCGTTTGAGGTCTTCTAGAAGCTCTAGGTTTCCTACGATAAAACTCAATGCGATTTCTTCTCGTGCTTCCGTATACGTCAAACTGGCAAGCGTTAGATCGCGAGCCGATTGGCCAACACCTTTTGCGAAAACACCAATGAGTTTCCCGAATGTAATGCGGTCGTCCGACCTTTGACCCATACGTTGGCGCATTTGCCGCCTGGGATTGCTCTCCCCTTGTTGTCCATATACCGACTGGTAGAGAGCCTGAGCTTGGACTCTGGCTTCGGACGTTTTCTGCTGCGCCCACCATCCTTCGATAAACCCAAGACCAACGGCCAATAGGACCCATCCAATAGCAACGATCCCGACCGGTCGCCACCTTGATACAGCACTAAATCCTTGGCGCTGAGGCACAAAGTCGCCTTGCCGTAAATTGATGGAAGTCGGGATATCAACTCGGCTAACGAAATGTTCCAAAACTCCATCTTCAGCGCTCTTTCTCTCGACTTGATCGACACCGAATCCCGAGTCCGTTATTTCTTTTTCGGTCAAATCTCCGTTGATTACTTGAAGTACAGGACGCTCCTCAGGCGACCACTCACTTCGAAGTGAGTCCAGCACAAAGCTCAGATTCGGCCGATCAATCGCTGCAAGTTTATGCCCCGATCTAACGAGCACACGCGCGCCATCGAATAACACGCCAATGGCCCCGTCATCGCAATCAATCAGCATTCCGTCGACCAACGTTCTTCCGGCGTTTAAACCAACGTGTTTGAGAGCAGCAAGCCAGTCTTCGAGGTGTATTTTCGGTATCACCAGACAATCAGTCGGCTCGCCCGGTCGGATCGCACCGCTCGCAATGTGCATGTTGTTCAAATCGTCGGTGAGATATTCCTCTAACGCAAAAGGTAGCCCACGGCGAATCTGCGATGCGTTTCGCCCCGGTATCGATACACGGATCGACACCACAAATTCGGTCGGTAAGATCAACACAACCGACGAAGGTTCGCTAAAGTCCAAAGGGTTAACGAGGTCCGCCAAGCCACGAAGATCAGTTACCCCGCGACCCTTGGTGTCACCCTGATCGATAATCAGCCATTCGAGCTCCGCCAACGGGCCATCCTCAGAGGCCCGCACGGCATCAAAAAATCGGATGACGAGAGTGGGCATGAGATTTTCTCTAAAGTGACTGCCGACCAGCAGTCTTAAACCCTGCTCGCTCCGCCTGCTTCCGCCGGCGGCATCGAAAATTGCTGACCGAAGTCACGAGACAAAACGGCCAGCTGGCCGGTTGTTGGATCGCGATAGACAACGGTGGTCAATACGACTCTCCTGTCGAACCGCACCACTCGCACGCTGATCTCAAAATAGTCGCTTCGAACTGCAAGCACACCCGCACTATCCCCGAGCGCAGCATAATCTGCCGTGAAGGATTCAATGTCTTCATATTCTCGTTCAGATTGTACCAACGATTCGACTTCGGACGGTCCGATGTTGGGGCTCAGACTCTCAAGCACGGACGCAGTCGCCGTATTAACGTTAATGCCTAAACGCAGCGAGGGTAAAACGGTCACATGTGATCGAAGCCGTTCAAACTCCTCACGACTCAAGCCCGTAGCGAGTGAGAACTCCGAAATATGGACAGCCGACTGGTTTGCTGTCCGATACGGTGGATCGTGTACAAGGTAGTCACCATCCTCCAAACCCGACCCGGTAATCTCTGTATCTAGGTCAATCCAATCAAGCCATCGATCCGCAAAACTCGGATCGATGTTCAAAACTCGATACATGCGTTTTAATCGAGCGTGGTTTTCGAGTCCGCCTCCACCTACAACCGAATTGAGATTAAAGCGTCCCATGAGATCGGTAATACGAACCTCGACCTCTCCATCCTCCGGCTGCGGCGTGCTAAAGGGCGTCGACCACTTTTCCATGTAGGTATCGACCAGACGCGACGACTCCTTCTCCCAGTCTTCGTATAGGATTTGACGCGCGACGATTTCTCCACCTAGCGCGTATTCTCGAAGTTGCGCTTGCTCAAATAGTTGACGACTGGCTGAAAGGGTAAGGCCATGATTCGTCATTAAGTGGTAAGCCAGAGCACTCACCACCGCGACGATAAGCAACACGCTTACTAGCGCAACGCCATCTTCTGGGGTACGACGGATCATTAATCCTCCACCTCTTCTTCCACCTTTCCTTCTAAGGTTTCCGTACTCATCTCCAAAAGAACGCGGGCCTCGACTGGGACCTCCCACAAACGTTGGATCTCACCAAAAACCTCGGAACTGACGGTCAGTCGTATCGCGACCAATTGTCGCTCCGGATCTTTGTCGTATTCCGGAGATAAAGGCCAATAGAGATATTCAGCGCCTGACAGATCGACCGCACGAAATTCGGCATTCGCCAAGCCGCCCAGGAGCAATTGTTCTAGCGGTTGGGTCGTGGGTGCACGATCAAGCACGGGCCAAAATATCCGGTATAGACCGGAGCCTCGAAGTTCGTACGCGACTCGCTGAAGCTCGGTTCTTGGAGCGCCCGTCGGGTTAACCCAACCGTTGCGGGTCATCTCAATCAATTCGTTACCACCAATCTCGAGCGGCAAGCCGGCATCCCCGAGTTCGTCGCGCACGTAACGATAGGAAAGTTGCTCCACATCACGTCGCATCACTTCAAACGCTCGTTGCAATTCGGTCAATTCCCTACCTCGCTCAGTCACTCGTTCCGTCGTGTCCATCATCCGACTGACTAGCTGACTCGACATAATCCCGATCACGGAGAACACGCCCAAAGCAATCAACATTTCGAGTAACGTAAATCCGCGTGAAGCCATCAATATCGTCCGACGAATGCGGTAACGCGATCTATCGGTCCAACTTCGACACCGTCGTCAATGAGATACACGACTAATTCGATACGGCGTACCCAAGGGTGAGTTGTCTGTCGGATTTCAGTATCCACCTCCCACACGCGATCCCCCAGAATTTTGCGTTCGCGAAACGAACCGAGTCGTATGGGGGAGTCTTCGCCACGTTGTTCCAAGCGTATCTTGGTCAGTTGATTCAACATGACCCAGTGGCCTAGGGTGCGCTGTTCCAATCCATGCAATTGAACGGCTGCATCGCCGCCGCGGGAATAAACACTCGTTGCCACAATTGCCAGGATCGCAAGAGCGACCATCAATTCGAGCAGCGAAAATCCACGTGCGTCAACAAGCGAAATCGCCTCAACTGGAGGGCTTGCCGCCATTAATTTGGGTCCCCTAACGCCCTCATCCGCGTTCTTTGAATACCGTCAGAAAACACTGTCCAGCCGGTCACACCCCAGTCAGGTATCCAATGCGCCTCAAACGGTGTTTGTTCACCGCTCGCATAAATGACAATGTGGGGCGCTCGACGAAGCGACACCGAAGACGACAAATCCACCAACCCCGAATCAGCCGCGGGACCGGACGGCCCGTGCACACTAAGGGTAATACCCTCATCCACGTCATGACGATCGAATGGTCGGGTCTCGCTCTCGTACCAGGTTTCTTCAACCTCGTCATAAATGGTAAACACGTACGAATCCACATCAACGTAGATGCCCCAAGTTTCATTACGAGTTAGCGATTCCTGTCTGGCCAGCTCGATGGCCGTGGCCATACGCTGCGCGGCGGTTTTGAGGCGTTGCTCCCGGTCGGCACCAAAAAACGAGAGCACCACGGTTCCCATCAAAACGCTAATAATGACCACCACGAGCAGCAGCTCCAGCAGCGAAAAACCTTCGTGCTTAGAAGGTCGAGCCTTAATGGGATACGGGACCGTTGGCTTATAAGTCCTTGAAAAAAATGTCCGCTCCAATGCCTTCACCACCTTCCTGCCCATCTGCCCCGAGCGAGTAGAGGTCGAATTGACGCCCACTGTTGACGTAGAGGTATGCATTGCCCCATTGGTCGGTCGTCAACTTCCGCAAATAAGGTTCCGGGCCCCAACTACGTGGTTCCGGGAACCCAGCTGGTTTATTCACCAACGCCTCTAGACCTTGTTCAGTCGATGGGTAGTTCGAGTTATCGAGGCGATAAAGATCAAGTGCTGTGCCGATGGCGCGTATATCGTTTTGGGCCGCTGTGACCCTTGCTTCGTCACCTCGTCCCAGGATATTAGGGACGAGGAGAGAGGCCAACAAACCGATGATGACAACCACCACCATAATTTCAATGAGGGTAAAACCCCGTTGCTTGTTGCACGAGCTATGAAGAGATTTAGGTCTGGGCATCACATCACCAATGTATTCATGTTGAGAATGGGTAACAAAATGGCCATCACAATGACAAGAACCACGGCCGCCATCACCAGTAACATAAGCGGTTCGAACAAGCGTACCAGCGTTGTCACGACTCGCTCCAGTTCCTGTTGTTGATAATCTGCGACCTTCGCCAACATGGCGTCCAGTTCTCCACTTGATTCGCCGCTTGCAATCATGTGCAGAAACATGGATGGGAAGCTCCCCGTTGATTCAAGTGCCGCACGCAAACTTGAACCCTCGGTTACACGCTGAACCGCATCGGATAAGCGTTGCTTCATCCATTCATTACTGACCACTTCGGATGCAATCGTCATCGCATCCACCAAGGGCACCCCGCTTGAACTTAGGATAGAGAGCGTACTCGCGTAACGCGCCGCATTCGACCCACTAACGATTCGTCCGATAAATGGGATGCGCACGGTACGTTTATCCCAGCTTTGACGGATATCGGGACGTGCAAGAAGCCATCTAACACCAAATATCGCCGCAACAACAATGAGGACAATCCAGACGAAGTAGGCGCGTACAAAGCTGCTAAGCCCAATCAGCGCGCTGGTGATAAAGGGCAACTCAGCATCGGTGTTGTCAAACACTCGAACAATTTCCGGAACCACAAACACCATCAACCCGCCAACAATCAAAAATGCGACGACGAGAAGCAGGATCGGGTAGAACAGCGCCATCTCAACATTACGTCGAGCTTCGAACCTCTGCTCCGTGTACGTCGCCAGATTATTGAGAATCGTGTCGAGGTGGCCGGACTGTTCGCCCGACGCTACCGTCGAGCGAAACATGCTGGCAAACGTCGAAGGAAATTCCGCTAGTGCAGAAGCGAAAGATTGGCCTTCCAAGACCCGACTTCTCACCGTCATAATCATGGAGGTCACCCGCCGACGTTCGGTCTGCTGCGCAACGGCAGACAACGCCTCTTCAATCGGTAAACCGGCCGCAATCAACGTGGCCAATTGGCGGGTGAACATGGCGAGACCCAGTTGCGACATGCCTAGCCGTAATGAAAACCAATCGAAACCTTTTCTAGTGCCTTGATTCGTGGCAACCACTTCGAGCGGCGATAAACCCTGATCTCGAAGTATCTGGCGTACTTGGCGTCCGCTATCACCCTCGACTACACCCTTTTGGCGACGGCCGTTTGGGTCGAGGGCAAGGTATTCGAATGCCGGCATCGCCTAGTCTTCCAGCGTGACGCGCAGAACTTCCTGGATCGTCGTATCGCCAGCAAGAACTTTCTGGCGTCCATCTTCTTGAATTGTTGGCGCGTCACCCCTTACATGATCGACCATCGCCTGTTCGGAAGCCTGATCATGAATGAGCTGGCGCAACTCGTCATCGACAAGAACCAACTCATAGATGCCGGTACGGCCTCTGTAGCCGGTATGCGCGCACGAATCACAGCCGTTTGGTTGGTATATCACTGCGTCCGCATCTGAGCCAAGGAATTCCCTCTCTGAGGCATCAGCAACATGAATCTGCTTGCACTCGGGACACAGCACTCGCACCAGTCGTTGCGAAAGTACGCCAACCAAACTCGTCGCGAGAAGAAACGGTTCGATGCCCATGTCCACCAATCGTGTGACCGCTCCCACCGCACTATTGGTATGCAAGGTCGACATGACGAGGTGCCCTGTCAGGCTTGCCTGTATCGACACTTCCGACGTTTCCAAATCACGGATCTCACCCACTAATACGACATCGGGGTCCTGTCGTAAAATCGCCCGCAAGCCTCGCGCAAAGGTCATGTCGGCTCGGGCATTCACTTGAGTCTGACCAATACCCGGCAAGTTGTATTCGATCGGATCCTCAACCGTCAAAATATTAATCGTATCGGCGTTCAGTTCAGCCAAGGACGCATAAAGGGTCGTTGTCTTTCCCGATCCTGTCGGACCCGTGACCAGGAAGATACCGTGTGGTTTGGTGACAACCCCCTGTAGCCGACTCAGTGTTGTCGCATCCATGCCCAATTTTTGCAATTCAAGTCGACCCGCTTCTTTATCCAGCAAGCGCAACACCACGCGTTCCCCATTGCCCGTGGGTAGAGTGGACACGCGCAGGTCGATCTCACGCCCCCCGATACGCAGAGGAATACGACCGTCTTGTGGTATCCGTTTTTCAGCGATATCGAGTTTCGCCATCACCTTAATTCGCGACACCAACAATGGCGCTAAGGCCCTTCGCGGCTGGACCACCTCACGCAACACGCCGTCGACTCGAAACCGAACCTGCAAAACCTTTTCAAAGGTCTCGATATGGACGTCTGAGGCATTTTCGCGAACGGCTTGTGTCAACAAAGCGTTGATGAGCCGGATAATGGGCGCGTCGTCTTCGCGTTCGAGAAGATCCTCGGTTTCCGGCAGCGCCTCCGCGAGCCTCGCAAGATCAAGTTCGTCGTCAATGTCTTCGACCATTTGACGCGCCTGCGATCCGTCGCGCGCATAGACCCGCCCCAACAATTGGTCGAACTCCTCGTCACCAACATCTTCGAGTACAAACCCGCGGCCAGCGAATCGCCGAAGTTCCGCCATGGTCGTTAAATCCGGTTTCGATCGACACGCCACCGTCAATCTGCCATCGAGATCTGACGGTGTGTCGGTAATCACCACGCCAAAGCGGCGGGCAAATGCATAGGGAAGCAGCTCTGCGCCACTCCCGTCCTCGTGCATTTCGAACTCCGTATTCTTCGTTTCTGTATCTATCGCCGTTACTTCACCGATTGGCGCATCACTTGGTCCCACAACCTTCTCGTTGTCAGGAAAACGCTGCCAATCATACCAGTGCACGTCCCACGACTGCGGTAATTTCAGGGCCTACGAATAGCTCGAGGATCGAGCTTCGGCCAAAAATTCACTAACACATTGACAAACCGTCTGGACGCTGCGAAGTTACCGCCCCCAAGGGGGTTCCGCCTTGGAATTTGTCGGTAGCCACATCCTCTCTGTCGATCAGTTCGACCGTGCCGATATCGAGCAAATTTTTGCCGTTGCCGACGATATGCAACCCTACGCTCACCGCACGCGCATCACGCGCGTGCTCCAAGGCGCCATTCTTTCCAACATGTTTTTTGAGTCGAGCACCCGTACGCGCGTTTCGTTCGGCTGTGCGTTCAATTTGTTGGGTGGCGAAGTCAGAGAAACCACCGAAATTAAGTCATCGGCGATTGCCAAAGGCGAATCGCTCCACGACATGGCGCGCGTGCTATCTGGCTACAGTGACGTCATCGTCATGCGCCACCCGGCCGAAGGTTCGGTTAAAGAATTTGCCGAAGCCTCTCGTGTTCCGGTTATCAATGGCGGCGACGGGTCCAACGAACACCCAACTCAAGCACTTCTCGATCTTTACACAATCCGTAAAGAGCTGGAGGACCGGGGCGATGCTATTGACGGACTTCGCATCGCCGTTGTCGGCGATCTTCGATATGGGCGCGCCGTCCATTCGCTGCTGAAGCTCCTCGCCCTATTCGACAACATCAGCGTTAATTTGGTGTCACCACCCGATCTAACCGCACCTTTAGATTCTGTCCGTGATCTCGAGAACAAAGGACACCGCGTCGAAACATTCCAGAACCTGGAGGACGGCGTCAATCACGTCGATATCCTTTACGTCACCCGCACCCAAGAAGAACGTTTCCCCTCTCAAGAGGAAGCCGATCGTTACCGGGGACTATTCCGAATAAATCAAACGATATACACAGAGCATTGCGAACCGAACACCGTCATCATGCATCCGTTACCGCGGGATTCTAGGGCGGCCGCACAGGAGCTCGATGATGACCTCAACGCTAACCCAAACCTTGCCATCTTTCGGCAGACCGATAATGGCGTTTTAATACGCATGGCATTGTTTTCGCTCATTCTTGATGTCGCCGACGGGGTCCATGATCACGCTCAACCGGTGACGTGGTTTACCGCCAGACGTACTCCTCGTACGCTAGGCTAAGGCCGGACAGGTTAGAGCGCGGCGTCGAGTTCAGGTACCGCCTGAAAAAGGTCTGCGACCAGGCCATAGTCAGCGACTTGGAAAATAGGGGCGTCTTCATCCTTATTGATGGCAACGATCACTTTCGAATCCTTCATGCCGGCTAAATGCTGTATCGCTCCCGAGATTCCCACCGCGATATAGAGATCGGGGGCAACGATCTTTCCGGTCTGACCCACTTGCATATCGTTGGGAACAAACCCTGCATCGACCGCGGCACGCGACGCACCGATCGCCGCGCCAAGTTTGTCAGCAATTCCTTCGAGCAGTTGGAAATTTTCCCCGTTCTGCATACCCCGACCACCTGAAATAACGATCTGCGCCGCCGTTAATTCGGGTCGTTCAGATTTGGCAATTTCTTCGCCCACAAATGCCGAAAGTTCCGCATTACAAACACTATCGACCGATTCAACCGACGCGCTACCTCCCTCACTAGCAACCGGATCAAAACCTGTGCCGCGAACGGAAATGACTTTGCGTGCATCACTGGACTGAACCGTGGCAATCGCGTTGCCCGCGTAAATAGGTCGTTTAAACGTATCCGCCGAATCGACCGCAATGATGTCCGAAATCATTTGCACATCGAGCATCGCCGCTGCCCTCGGTAAGAAATTCTTTCCGGTCGTGGTATGGGCCGCCAGAACGTGGTCGTAGTCTTCGGCAAGTTCGGTGATGAGTAACGCTACGTTCTCGGCAAGCGTATTTTCGTATACCGGGTTATCGGCCAAGCGGACGCGTGCAACACCTGGAATGTTGGAAGCTTCATCGGCAACGGATTGGCAGGCATTGCCAGCAACCAGCAAATCGATTTCCCCGCCAATTTCGACAGCCGCAGCAACAACACTCAAGGTAACGGGGCGAAGCGAGGCATTGTCGTGTTCTGTGACAACCAAAATACTCATTCGATCACCTTCGCTTCATTACGCAATTTATCCACCAATTCATCGACACTCTCGACCTTGATACCCGCTGCTCTTTCCGGGGGCGGCGATACGTTCAACACCGCTGTCCGTGCTCCAACATCCACACCAAGATCACCGGGCGACGTGACATCCATCGGTTTTTTCTTGGCTTTCATGATATTGGGTAACGACGCGTAACGAGGTTCATTGAGACGTAAATCCGTGCTAATGGCGACAGGTAAAGATAACGAAACGGTTTGCAGTCCACCGTCAATCTCGCGTACCACTTCCGCTTTTCCATCGGTAATGCGAAGTTCGGAAGCAAACGTACCTTGAGATATCCCGGTCAGCGCAGCGAACATCTGGCCGGTCTGGCCATTGTCGCTATCGATACTCTGTTTTCCAAAGATGACAATTTCGGGTTGTTCTTGGTGGTCGATGGCGACCAATACATTGGCGATGGCCAACGGCTCTAATTCCTCGTCGGTCTCGACCAAAATAGCCCGATCTGCCCCTAGGGCTAAGCAAGTGCGAAGTTGTTCTTGACACTGTGTCCCGCCCACGGACACCGCGATGACTTCCGTGGCGATGTCTGCTTCTTTAAGACGAACAGCCTCTTCGATGCCGATTTCGCAAAACGGATTCACGGCCATTTTGACATTGGCCAAATCCATGCCCGTGCCATCAGGCTTAACTCTCACTTTTACATTGGCGTCGACGACGCGCTTAACGGGTACCAGTACCTTCATGAATATCCACAATCTGCTGCTGGAAAAAGATCGGTGTTACCAATGAGCCACATCAAAACGCTATCACCGACGACCCGATCGAGCGCGGTATTCTCCTACATTGCACCTTATAATTCAGCAACTTTGCAGTAGGGACGTCGGGTGGAAGAACAAGCACGAGAATCCATGGATTTCGATGTCGTGATCGTTGGCGGTGGACCTGCCGGACTCAGCGCAGCGTCTCGGCTGATGCAACTCGGCGCCGAGAACGACCAAGAAATATCGGTATGTCTGGTTGAAAAAGGTAGCGAGATCGGCGCCCATATTCTCTCTGGCGCAGTCTTTGTGCCCAAAGCCCTCGACGAGTTATTTCCTGATTGGAAGGAAATGGATGCGCCGGTTTCCAATCCGGTAACCGCGGACGAGTACTACTTTCTGTTAAATGAAACGACCAAGGTTCCGTTACCCCGAGTCCTCATTCCCAAGCCTCTACACAACCACGGTAACTACGCGCTTTCCCTCGGTAATCTGTGTCGCTGGTTAGGTGAACAAGCCGAAGCGCTCGGTGTTAACGTTTTCCCTGGATTTGCAGCGTCCGAGATCCTGTTTGACGACAACGGCCGCGTTAGCGGCGTTGCCACGGGCGACATGGGTGTCGGCAGCACGGGCGAAGAAAAACCGACCTACCAACCAGGTTACGAACTACGTGCGAAATACACGCTCTTTGCCGAAGGTTGCCGAGGGCACTTAGGTAAAGAGCTTATCCAACGCTTCGATCTCGATAAGAACAGCGGCACCCAGCACTACGCGATCGGCTTGAAGGAGCTATGGGACATTCCACCCGAAAACGCCCAGCCTGGGAAAGTCGTTCATGCGCTAGGTTGGCCGTTGGGTCGTTTCGCCGGAACCGGCGGCGGTAGTTTCCTTTATCACCTCGAGAACAATCAGGTGTCTCTCGGCCTCATCGTCGATCTTAGCTATTCCAACCCTTACTTGAGTCCCTTTGACGAAATGCAACGCTGGAAGCATCACCCTGCAATCGCCAGTCATTTGTCGGGTGGAAAACGGGTGGCGTACGGAGCACGAGCCATCGTGAAGGGCGGTTTCCCCGCGCTTCCACAATTAACGTTTCCTGGCGGTGCATTGATCGGCGACGATGCCGGTTTTCTAAACGTCCTCAAAGTGAAAGGCAGTCATACTGCGATGAAGTCGGGGATGCTTGGTGCAGAAGCCGTTTTTGACGCCGTCCGTTCAGGATCAACCGTTGACGACATTGATATCCAGAAACGCTTTGAGTCGTCCTGGCTTTATGACGAACTCCACAGCTCACGAAATGCGGGACCCGCATTGCATAAATTCGGCATGTTCTTCGGGTCGGCTTACAGCGTATTTGAGCAAGCGCTGACGCGAGGCAAACATCCACTCACGCTTCGCGATAAAACCCCTGATCACGAGACCTTGAAGCAAGCGTCCGACTGCAAGCCCATCGACTACCCCAAACCGGATGGCACGCTCTCTTTCGATAAGCTCTCAAGCGTGTTCCTCTCAAGTACGAATCACGAGGAAGATCAGCCGTGCCACCTCGCGCTTGAGGATCCCGACATCCCTATTCGCGACAACTTGCCGAAGTACGCAGAACCCGCGCAGCGCTATTGTCCGGCAGGCGTCTACGAAGTGGTCGAGGAAAACGGATCATCGCGTTTCCAGATCAATGCACAGAACTGCGTTCACTGCAAAACCTGCGACATTAAAGATCCCGCACAGAACATTACCTGGGTAGTTCCGGAGGGAACGGGTGGTCCCAACTACCCAAATATGTGAAGCACCAATTCGTTAACGCGCGTCCGGTCTATCGCTCGTCCCCGGTCTTCCTTTGGCCGAGAACGAAGCGGGCCCCATCGCTCCAGACACATAATTCGTCAGCCTCCTCGTCTTCCACAAGTTCGACGAGGCGGTAATAAACGCTACGTGCAACGAGGGCTTCCAGCCCCTCCCGAACCATCAGATACGGCTTAAATCCCACATCGCTTAAACCCATTCTGATGGGATGGTCTTGGCCCGCGACGACATGATCATCGCAATTGGTGGTAAAGAGCAGTGATTGGTCGCGACCCTTACCCTCAACTTCCATGGCAACGGCAACGAACGGCGCGTCATCGACCACGATGCGCAGCTTTTCGACCGGAGTGACCAGAAAATAGTCAGCATCCTCGCGGCGCAAGACCGTCGAAAAAAGGCGCGAGATCGCACGACGTTTGATCTCTGTGCCCTCATGCAACCAAATCCCGTCCGCGCGGATACGAATATCGATCTCGCCAACACGCGTAGGTCTCCAACTTGCAACGGGCGGGAGTGTCTGTTCACGAGCAAGCCGAAGTAGACACTCGTATTCTTCAGACACTTATCTCTTATCCACCAATAAACTTCATGACAGTGACTTCGCCGCTGAACGCGAGATTCTGTTTATCAGCAAGCGCTTTTCGCAAGATCTCTTGCAACGCGTTTAATGCAAGATGGAAAGGTTGCCGCAGCAATCGACGGATATCGTGAGATTCAGTGTTGGAGAGGCAACCGTATAAAAACCCGTTGGACGAGAGTCGAAGCCGCGTGCACGTACTGCAAAAAGGCTCGCTTTCATTAGCGATAATGCCGAAGTGCCCTTGCCCCGGAATTTCATACCGAATCGACGTTGAGTCATAGGCAGCACCGGTGCGGACAAATTCATAACGGGTACTGATTGCGTCCAATAACTCGTCCATGCCAATGAAGTCACGCGTATAACCGGCGTTATGCTTGAGATGGCCCATGTTCATGAGTTCGATGAATCGAAGTTCAATACCGCGTTCAAGGCAATACTCCAACATCGGTATGACTTGCTCCGCATTGGCAGTGCGCATGGGAACCATGTTCACCTTAACTTTGATGTTCGCATCCAGCATCAATTCGATGCCCCGCAAAACCGTTGCGAGATCTCCGCTCCTCGCGATAGCGCGAAACCGATTTGCATCCAACGTATCTAGACTGACATTGATCCGTTTAAGACCTGAGTCGACCAGGAGATCGGCTTTTCGAGGGAGCAATTGACCGTTGGTCGTCAACGCGACATCGTCGAGCGGTAACGCCATCACACCGGGCATGATCTCGTCAAACTTCGGCGACAACAGCGGTTCGCCACCCGTAATGCGTAGTTTTTCGATTCCGGCTCCATGCACCAATAGCGAAACCGCCCGCACCATCTCTTCTCCATCGAGTTCGGCTGACGCGGCCTGCAATCGCTTCCCGTCAGGAACACAGTAGGTGCACGCATAATTACACGCTGCCGTCAGACTGAGACGAAGGTTGCGAAAACGTCGACCTTGTTTGTCTACAATCATTAGGCAAGCCTATACACGTGAAGTGATCGGAGAGAGTTAGGATTCTACCCCATGGGACTGGTTTCGCGATTCATCTCAACACCGCTGTCGCATTGGCTGAAACGCCCTCGTTTGGGACGGAACATTCCGCTTTCAGATTTCGAGCGCATTCGTCATGAACTTAAGCCCGGCGATGTCCTATTAGTCGAAGGACGAACTCGAATCAGTGAGGTCATTAAGGTCGTCACCCAAAGTCCCTGGTCCCACGCCGCACTTTACGTTGGGCGCCTCCACGATATCGAGAACGAGGCGGTCCGCGCTGCAGTAATCCACCGATCCGCCTTTTCGCCAAATACGCAGCTCATCATCGAGAGTCAGTTGGGTGCTGGGACTCTTGTGTGCGCGCTCACAGAGTACGCAAACCATCACCTGAGAATTTGTCGGCCCGTCGGACTTTCAGCCGATGACGCGCAAACCATTAGTGCTCACGCGATCAAGAGTCTAGGACGCGACTACGATGTACGGCAAATCCTGGACCTGGCAAGGTTCCTCTTCCCGTGGGGTATTCTTCCCCGACGTTGGCGATCGTCCCTATTTCGCCAACGCGCCGGGACTGAGACGCGAACAGTTTGCTCAACCATGATTGCCGAAGCGTTCGCCGCGGTTGAATTTCCGATCCTTCCTCTCGTGCAACGGAACGAGCAAGGTCGAGTCCGTCTCTACCGTCGCAACCCAAAACTTTGCACGCCGAGCGACTTCGATTACTCACCCTATTTCGAAATTATCAAGTACCCTTTTTATGACTTCACCGATAACCCCGGTTACAAACTTCTCCCATGGGCAACGGACAAAGTTGGCGCACCCGCCGACGCTGCCGTTGGCATGAGTAAAGGGGAAGGAACCGACAACTGATCGAATATCAAGCCGCTTCAAAGGCTTCCGTCAGTGACGCCACGAATCCCTGGGACCAAAAAACCCCACGAGAACCCTTCACGAGGATAACGTCCCCGCTTCGCGTCGCTGACAACAGATAGTCAATTAATGCTTGACCGGCTTGCTCGAAATAACGCAGCCGAGATCGCCGATCCAAACACGCATCCAGTGCCCGCATATGCGTTCCGACACAGACCACACCGTCAACACCATCCAAGTACGACTTAAGCTCTCGGTGATAACGTGCGGAGTCTTTGCCAAGTTCAAGCATGTCACCCAACACCGCGATACGGCGGCCTCCACTGGATCCGGCAAGAACCTCAAGGGCTGCTCGCATACTGGCCGGATTAGCGTTGTAGCTATCGTCAATCAACGTCACACGCCCGCACGAGATCTGGTTGCCACGGCCCTGGGGAATCGATGAGGAACGAATCCGTTCAAGCCGTCCGGGCGACTCGCCAAGAGCGATGAGCACCGTGGCGGCCGCGGCCAACGTCATGGCACGATGCCTGCCACCACCGGGTATGTCCGTCTCGAGCCGTCCCGCAGGTGTTTGCAGCACAACCGTACTCCGAGTCTCGTCGACAATGCGCACGTCGGCGGACGGACCGCGACCAAATCGAAGCGAATCGACACCGCTAGGGATATTCAAATCAGGATCGTCCACCGTCACCAATATCCCGTTCGGCGATAAGCCTTCCACGATGGCCAGTTTCTCTTGGCGAAGCGCATCGATATTCTCAAAGTATTCGATATGTGCCGGAGAGACGTTCAAGACCACGACGACATCGGGCGAAACGAGCTGAGACAACGGGCCTATTTCACCCGGGTGGTTGGTTCCCAACTCGTACACGGCCGGCCCATTCGATATCGGCGTCTGTGCCAAACTGAGTGGCACGCCTAGATGGTTGTTGTAACTTCCTTCCGATGCAAAGGCGTCTAACGCACTTGCGAGAAAGTTCTTTAGTGTTGTTTTTCCACTGCTGCCGGTCAGCGCAACCACCTTGCCTGGGTAGTGACCCCGACGCGCTGCCGCTATTTGCCATAGACCATCCAACGTGTCGTTGACGCAAAGTGCCGGAATGTCCGCATCGACGTCGTGATCCACTAACGCCCCCACGGCCCCTGCCCTCACGGCATCGGCAATGAAGTCATGTCCGTCACGATCGCTCCGATAACTCGAAAAAAAACGCGGTCCCGGATCCCCGTGAAGGGCGACAAATAGATCCCCCCGCATGAGTGTCCGGCTGTCGATGCTGATGCCGCTCACGTCCGGTCCCCCCGCGGGATCCAGCCCAACCGCCACGCGCAACGCGTCCCATGACCATAAAGAATTCATCTTAAGTATTATCTATAGTTAATTGTTTTATAACGACATAAATTTAAAACGCTCGGGATTAACTGCCTCTAGATCAAAATGGGTTGTACCCGAACAGTTGAGCACACGCCATCACGGGCCTCAACCATGCTTTCTATTTCTTGGTGAAGCTTAGAGAATCCGTCATCCAAACAAGCGCAACGCGGATCGATGACGACAAACCAGCCTATCCGAAATTTTTTTGCAGCGATTGGTCGAGCATTTTCGTTCGCACGAGTTGCCATCGCCAATACCATCATTGCGTTCATCTTCCTTGTCGTACTGATCAGCTTGGTATCCGCGCCCGGTACGCCACGCGTCATGGATGGAACCGCCCTCATCCTCGCTCCAACCGGAACACTAGTTGAAGCGCGGGGGCAGCTTGATCCCGTCGACACCTTGATGGGGTTAGGTATCAACCAACAGACGGTCGTCAACGATCTTATCGAAGCCATTGAGACCGCTCGGATGACGAGCGTGTCGCCCTACTCCTCTTGGAACTTTCCGACATGTCGTCGGCGAGTTTGACCCACCTACACAATATTGGCGACGCGCTGCGGGCTTTTCGTGAAACAAGCGGCAAACCCGTGATCGCCTCGGGCACGTTCTTTAGCCAGGGTCAGTACTTTCTCGCAAGCTTTGCCGATGAGATCTACATGCATCCACTGGGTGAACTCATGCTGACGGGCATGAGCACCTATCAGCCATACTTCCGAGACTTGCTGGATCGATTCAAGGTCAAAGTCCATGTCTTCAGAGCCGGCGAGTACAAAGCCGCCGTCGAGCCCTATACAAGGTCCGATATGTCGGCAGAGGCTAAAGAAGCCAATCGCACGATGATTGACCAACTTTGGTCACGTTATCTCGAGACGATCGCCTCGAACCGCGAACTTTCGTCAGACGCTATACGTGCATACTCGAACACGTTCGACGAATTACTAGCATCCGAGTCCGGCGACATGGCACGCGTCGCGTTAAACCAAGGTCTCATCGATGAGCTCATTACCCTTGATGCTTTCATCGAACAACTCCGACAACGCGTCGGCGAGCACGAAGATACGTTCAAACAAATCGATGCTGAAAGTTACCTACTCGCTAGCCGTCGACCTCAGTTCCCTAACCAAAAGCCAGCCATTGGGGTACTCACGGCAACCGGCACGATTCTGATGGGGGATCAGCCACCCGGAACCATTGGTGCCCTGAGCACCCGCAACTTAATTCAAGACGTCCGTAAAGACGAACAAATTAAAGCTCTCGTTCTCCGTGTTGATTCGCCCGGGGGTAGCGCGCTGGCCTCGGAATTGATCCGAGAAGAGCTTGAACAACTCCAATCCTCAGGGATCCCCGTGGTGGTGTCCATGGCCAGTACTGCGGCATCCGGAGGTTACTGGATCGCGGCAACGGCCGATCAGATCTGGGCGTCGCCGAGCACGATCACTGGCTCCATCGGGGTGTACGGTATCGTCCCCGAGATCGAAGAAACGCTTGCGACCATCGGCATCACCCGCGACGGTATTGGCACAACCCCAATGAGCGGTTCCATGGATCTCGCCGGAAGCCTCGACCAAGGGACACAAAATGTTCTGCAGTCCTCAGTTGATTTTATTTATCAAACGTTTCTTGGTCTGGTGGCCCGAGGTCGCGATATGGATGTCGAGGCCGTTGACGCCATTGGTCAAGGTCGAATATGGACCGGTCAAGACGCCCTCGAACTCGGCTTAGTCGATAAACTCGGTGACCTAGAAGATTCTATTCAAGCCGCCGCTGAATTGGCCGAACTTAGTGATTACGAGATCAAGTTTCTTTCCACATCCCTCTCGCCGCAGGAGCAATTCATCAATCAGCTGATTGACAACTTTGGCCTCACCGGGGTTCTTTCGAATAGCAGCTGGTTGTCCATGTTCAACAGCGTCTCTTCCAACACCGCTTTAACCGACTTGCAGCGGTTAATCTCGTTTGACGATCCAAAACGCATCTACGCCATTTGTGCGACGTGTCGGTCAGTCACGCTACTTTGAAGTGAAGCTGGAATAACACTGCTAGGGATCATCGGAGTGAACGGTCACGCTCTGCCAATAATCCTCGATCGAACTTTTCATTTCTTTACGTAACAACACAATGCCAAATAAGTTAGGTAATGCCATCAGCGCGAGTGTCACGGCACTGATCAACCAAACGAGTGCCGTGTCCACAATCGCTGCGACGAAAAAACTTCCCACATAAACAACGCGGTACGGCGTCACCGACTTAGCCCCGAAGAGATAGGTCATGGCACGATCGCCATAGTACGACCAGGCGATAGCCGTCGAAAACGCGAACAGCACCAACCCAACACTAACAATATATTGGCCGAAGTCGCCCAAGAAACTGCGTTTGAAAGCCTCCGTCGTGAGAGGCACCGAGTGCAACAACGATTTCCCACGAAGGTTAAAGTCGCCTTGCAATTTACCGGCAATCACCTCGGCATCACCCGTATAAGGCGTTCCAGCCGACTCGACCACAACGTCCAACGCGATGGAACGGTTATGCAATATCGTGCTTGGTGGGCTGACAATGCGTCCGTCCGAGACCGATAACGTCGCGTTTAAGGCCTGCACAGGATCATCCTTCGGTGGACTTAAATCGAGATGCCGGAAGAGCAAGGCCACGTGCTCGGGGTTTGTTTCTTGATAAACGCCTTCGACAAATTCCGTATCGAAACGCTGGAAATCGTTCTCAAATTTCTCCATCCACACGCCGGACGAAAGAATGACAAGTCCCGTCAGTGTGCAAATGATGAGCGTGTCAATAAACGGCTCTAATAGAGACACCATTCCTTCCGATGCCGGCTCATCGGCTCGCGCTGCAGCATGCGCGATCGGGGCCGACCCCTGACCCGCCTCATTGGAGAATAAGCCTCGATTCACGCCTTTATTAAATGCGTAGGCAAAACTCGCCCCGAGAAATCCTCCCGCGGCCGCACTGCCCGTAAATGCAGATTGAAAGACGGCCAGAAAGGACGGCACCACGTGTTCAATATTGGAAACGATCACTGCAAACGCGCCGATCGCGTATAGACCTCCCATAAAAGGGACGATCTTCGATGTCACCGCGGCGATGCGCCGGATACCACCGATAATAACGGCGCCAAGAAGTACAGCCAGCACCATACCCGTCATCCATGTCGGGATACCAAACGTCGCTTCGACGCCGGAAGCAAGACTATTGCTCTGCGGGAGATTTCCAGAACCCAACGCACTGATGACCGTAAACACGGCAAATGCGATGGCAAGCCACTTCATGTGCAAGCCTCGCTCCATGTAATACATGGGGCCTCCAGCAATCTGGCCCTTTTCATCCTTGATTCGATACTTGTGGGAAATCGTGACTTCGACAAACTTAGTCGTCATGCCGAGAAAAGCGGTCGCCCACATCCAAAAAAGCGCCGCGGGACCACCAAGATAGATTGCAAACGCAACGCCACCAATATTGCCCGTGCCAACGGTACCCGATAGCGCCGTTGTCAGTGCCTGGAAATGGCTGGTATCGCCCTCCGCCTCGGCACGGGTTTTCCGCCCTAAGAGAATGCGCCAGGCCTCACCGAAGTACCTTATCTGCGGAAATCCTAGATAAAGCGTAAAAAACAAACCCACACCAAGAAGCACGAATGGAAAATAGGGCGCCGCACCAAGCAGGTTATCGAGCAACTCTAGAATGTTTTCGACGGCGTTCACGGATTGAAGGTTACTGCGCGCATGACGCCATAAAGCTCATTCTGATCCATCACGCCGTGGATCCCGTTTGCACCGGGTCCTCGAGCATACGCCGCCACATCCTCGCCCGCATGGGTCTCGATCATCATCGGAATCGCAGCAGCTTGCCGATAATCAATGGCGGTCGGATCGGCGTCTTTCGCCGGTCCACCGCCCAACGCCCCCGGTCCATTGGCGTATCCCAACGTCGTGTAGGCATTTCCTGCCAGATCGAGTTGAGGCTTACCTTGAGCATCGGCGGCAAATCCAAGGATTGGATTCCCCCTTGCCGGGTAACCGCTCATGGTCAAGGTATGACTGTGATCCGCGGTCACAATAATGAGCGTATCGTTCGAATCCGTCGCGTCCACCGCGGCTTGGACCGCAGCTGAAAAAGCCACCGTGTCAACCAGCGCGCGATAGGCGTTGCCCGCGTGGTGTGCGTGATCAATGCGACCACCTTCCACCATCAAAAAGTAACCTTGCGTCCCCTCCAAACGTTTTAGTGCAAAGTTAACCATCTCCGCTAACGACGGCTCGCCGCCCGTGTCCGCCAACCGGTCGGCTTCAAACTGCATGTGTGAGGGCTCAAACAACCCGATTACCTGGCCACTTTCAGGTAATGAATTAAGTTCACTCCGGTTCCAAACGTAATGCCGGTCGCTTCGACCCTGCAGCCATTCACTAATGAGATTACGTTGGTCACCCCGGACCCCCGTACTATCCGGTTGTTCTGGATCTGATTCACTACCCGGGAAAAACACACTGCGACCACCACCAAGGACCACATCAATTCCATCACCATGCTCGAACTCGACCAATTGCCTCGCGATGTCTCTGCAACGATCGCGGTCCGACTCCGGGACCGCACGATCCGCTTCCCAATTGCGTTCGGGCGAGTGGGAATATGTAGCCGCTGGCGTCGCGTGGGTAATTCGTGCCGTCGAAATGATGCCCGTTCGATAACCCTTATCTTCGAGTTCTTCAAGCAACGTGGGTAACGCGTAGTCAAGCGCCGCTTCACAGTCATTGCGCTTTGCTTCCGGACCCACACTGATCGCACCGACTCGCGCCTTGACGCCCGTCATGATCGCCGTCATGGTCCCCGCCGAATCCGAAACTTGACCGTCAACGTTGTACGTCTTGACGAGCGCTACGTGTGGAAATTCTTCAAAGCTGAGAAAATTCTCTTCCCCATTTTCACCTCGCGATTGACCCTCAAAAATCCGAGCAGCGGTGACCGTGGAAACCCCCATGCCATCGCCTAGAAATAAAATGACGTTTTTCCCCGATTCGGATCGAGTGTCGACACAAGCGGTGACGCCAACCACCATCGCCAAACAAGCAAACAAGCTACGACTCAAATACATCATCTAACAGACTCCCTCATGGTGACGAATTCCTCGGCCGCGGTGGGGTGGATGCCAATCGTTCGATCGAAATCGGCCTTGGTTGCACCCGCGGTAATCGCGACCGAAAGGCCCTGAATAATTTCTCCAGCGTCGGCGCCGACCATGTGGGCGGCGACAACTCGGTTCGTCGACGCATCCACCAGGAGCTTCATCAACGACCTCTCGTTACGCCCAGACAGCGTGTGCTTCATAGGTCGAAAGCTCGATTCGTAGACGTCGATGGACGAATACTTTAACCGAGCCTCTTCTTCAGTAGGACCCACCGTACCGATGTTCGGTTGGCAAAAAACAGCAGTCGGAATGTTCGCGTATTCCACACGTCGAGATTCGCTAGCGAAAAGGTTGTAGGCAATGCACATGCCCTCGGCGATGGCGACCGGCGTCAATTGATGACGATCAATTACATCGCCGATGGCGTAGATGTTGGGCACCGACGAACGAAAAGAAGCATCGACTTCAATGGCACCGTTTACATCCGTCTTCACGCCAGCAGACTCGAGCCCAAGATCATGGGTCAAGGGAGCACGCCCCGTTGCACACAAGACAAGGTCTGCATCGATTCGATTACCATCTCGAAGCCGAACAGTCCGTCTCTCGCCAACGGCCTCAACTTCCTCGAGGTGGGCGTCAAACCGAACGTCAATACCTTTTTCCAGCAGTTCGTGGTGTACGAATTCTCGTATACCGACATCGAAACCGCGCAGAAAAAGCGGTCCACGGTAAAGAAGCGTTGTGTCAGCTCCCAATCCATTGAATATCCCGGCGAACTCCACCGCGATGTAGCCGCCTCCGACAATGACCACCTTGTCTGGAAATTCGTCGAGATAAAACGCCTCGTTGGAAGAAACCACGTGCTCGCTTCCTTTAAACGTCGGAATGACGGGCCAGGAACCGGTCGCAATTAAAATGTGCTCGGCCGTTGTGGTACTACCCGAGAATTCGACTGTGTGCGCGTCGATCAGACGCGCGTGCTCCTCGATAATTTCAACCCCAGGTCCTTCCAGAAGATCGCGGTAGATCCCATTCAAACGTTCAATTTCTCGGGTTTTGTTGTCGCGCAAGGTCGACCATTCAAATTCCGAACCCTTTTGCGTCCACCCGTACGCCTCGGCATCGGCAAAATCCTCCGAAAAATGAGCGCCGTATACGAAGAGTTTTTTTGGTACACAGCCAACGTTGACACATGTACCCCCGAGGTAGCGTTCTTCAGCAATCGCCACCCGAGCGCCTAAAGCTGCCGACATGCGAGCTGCGCGAACACCCCCCGATCCCGCGCCAATCACAAATAGGTCGTAATCAAACGCCATCTACTTCAATCCACACGATTCAAACCAGACTAATCCAACCTTACCCGTCTTGCATAGGTCGAAGCTTCCGTCCACCTCAATCCAACCGCTGAAGGTACAATGCGGCACTATGAATGGCGCGGACAGTTTGCTGGAAACGTTGGTGCGAGCCGACGTGGATGTCTGTTTTACTAATCCCGGTACCTCCGAAATGCACTTCGTCGCGGCACTTGATCAACAAGACGGTATGCGCGGAATCCTGGGGTTGTTCGAGGGCGTCGTCACCGGAGCGGCCGATGGCTATGCACGTATGGCCGGAAAGCCGGCTTGTACCTTGCTACATCTCGGACCCGGGCTAGCGAACGGCCTTGCTAATTTACATAACGCCCGCAGGGCGCGCGTCCCCGTCGTCAACATCGTCGGCGACCACGCAACCTACCACCGTTCCTTGGATGCACCTTTAACCTCGAACATCGAAGGGTTCGCCTCACCCGTCTCCGGCTGGATTCGGGTCAGCGAAGATGCACAAGAAGTTGCCGCCGACACCGCCAAAGCGGTTCAAGCTTCCTTTGGTCCACCGGGCCAAGTCGCAACCCTGATTCTCCCTGCGGATACGGCTTGGAATGATGCGACCAGTTCCGCTGAGCCCTTACCGAGAGTTAAACCCACCCTAGCCTCAGGAGAAGCCGTCAAATCCGCGGGAGCAGTCCTTACCTCAGGACGACGCTGTGCGTTGCTGCTAAACGGTGCGGCCACGACCGCGCAAGGTCTCGAGAGCGCAGGACGTATAGCTCGGAAAACAGGAGCCATACTTCTGGGCGACACCTTCTTGACACGAGTCAGCCGAGGCGCAGGCCGCGTGGATTTGACGCGCATACCGTATTTCGCTGAACAGGCTGAAGAAGTACTCGCCGGCATTGACTGCCTAATCTTGGTAGGAACGAAAGCCCCAGTGACCTTCTTTGCTTACCCTGGGAAACCAAGCGAACTCACCCCCAAAGACTGTACCGTCGTTCCTCTCGCCGCACCCGACGAAGACGTCCTCGGATCCCTAGATGCTTTGGAACAGGAAATCGGATCCACAACAGTGAAACCAGTGGTTCAAGAAAGATCTCGAGTCGATTTGCCCAACGGAGCGCTTACGCCGGAAACCATTGCCCGAAGTATTGCTGCACAAATGCCGGACAACGCCGTTGTGATCAATGAAGCCGCGACCTCGGGATTTGCCATACCCACGTTTACAGCAAATGCGGCTCCTCATGAATGGTTGGATCTGACAGGTGGTGCCATTGGTATTGGGCTGCCGTTAGCAACCGGTGCCGCCGTTGCCTGCCCAGACCGTAAAGTGATTGCGCTCGAAGCCGACGGTAGTGGCATGTATACCGTTCAAGCACTTTGGACACATGCACGAGAATCCCTCGATATCACCACCGTGGTGTTTTCAAACCGTAAATACGCGATCTTGCAAGTTGAGTTCATGCGCGTCGGCGCACACAATCCTGGCCCCAAAGCCATGAGCATGTTGGAACTGACCCACCCAGACCTAAATTGGGTCGAGCTTGCTGCGGGCATGGGCGTTCCAGGGACCCAAGCAACGACCACCGACGAATTCAACAAGGCGCTTAAAGAGGGCCTCCATAGCGAGGGCCCGTATCTCATCGAGGCCGTGGTTTAAAACCACTTTCCACAGCTCAGCGCTTAATTGAGAACCCTGATAGTGGCTGAAGAAAAAACCGATGGCCGTCAAATCGAGCCTACCTACCGTAGGGGTATCTGCCCACAAAAATTTTTCCTGATTAACAGTTGATACTGTATATAAATCCAGTTAATCTGACCGGCCCTGTATAGATATACAGTACTTTTATGTCCAATGTAGAAC
>ENA-UPTF01000545-UPTF01000545.1-marine-metagenome-genome-assembly--contig:-NODE-545-length-25978-cov-3.742983_pt1 | contig 25978 bp, 24 predicted proteins | sample MGYA00238166_ERZ767019 | MGnify/ENA primary metagenome ERZ767019 (study PRJEB28930, sample SAMN06266391) | marine metagenome | isolation source: Sea water from 250 m depth | place: Atlantic Ocean | study... | reverse complement strand
CATTCAATATATTACATTTAATATTCTTAGATCTTAAAATCTTTGATAAAAATTCTGATTTTTCTATAGTAGTTGTTCCGACTAACACAGGTACTTTATTTTTATTTAATTCTTCAATCTTATTCGCAACAGCATTCCATTTAGCATTTTCGGTCATAAAAATTTGATCAGGCAAATCTGCTCTTTTAGAAGGTTTATTTGTAGGTATTTCAATAACATCTAATTTGTATATTTTTTGGAATTCCTCCGCTTCCGTAACTGCAGTACCAGTCATTCCAGAAAGTTTTTTATATAACCTAAAATAGTTCTGTAAAGTGATAGTTGCATAAGTAATAGACTCTCTTCTTATTTGAACTGATTCTTTTGCCTCTATTGCTTGATGTAATCCATCTGAATATCTCCTTCCTTCCATCAATCTACCAGTGAACTCATCAACAATTATTATTTCTGAATCCCTAACGACATATTGTTGATCTTTTTTATAAAATTCATTTGCCTTAATAGCATTATCTATAAGATGTGAATATATTTGATTTACTTCAGAATATAAATTATCAATATTTAAAATATTTTCAATTTTGTCTATCCCTATTTCATTAATAGCTATAGATTGTCTTTTAGCATCCAACTGATAATCCGTTTCGTTCTTTAATTTTGAAGCGATCGTAGAAAATCTTTTATAATCTTGAGTTTTATCTGGTGCAGGACCAGAAATAATTAATGGGGTTCTAGCTTCATCAATTAAAATATTGTCTACTTCATCAACAATTGCAAAATTCAAATCACGTTGTACTTTTTCTCCATGAGTTTGTGCCATATTATCTCTTAAATAATCAAAACCAAACTCATTATTAGTACCATAAACAACATCAGATTTATATGCTTCTGATCGTGGACAATCAATCAGGATCAAATCAGAAGAATCTGACTCATATTCCAAAGTCATCGATCCTCCATTTTGGATACAACCTACAGTCAATCCTAAAAATTTATAAATCTTACCCATCCACAAAGCATCTCTTTTAGCTAGATAATCATTAACTGTAACAACATGTACTCCTTTTTTTGATAATGAGTTTAAATAAACAGCTAAAGTAGCAATAAGGGTTTTACCTTCCCCAGTTCTCATTTCAGAAATTTTTCCTTGATGTAAAGTCATACCTCCCATCAATTGAACATCAAAATGTCTCATTTGCAAAATTCTCTTGGATGTTTCTCTAACTACAGCGAATGCATCAATTAATATTTCATCCAAACTTTGCTTGTTTTTATACTTTTCTACTAATAAATCGGTTTGAGAACTTAAAATTTCGTCATCTAAAGAAGCATAATGACTTTCGATAGCATTAATATCATCAACTAATTTTTGTAATTCAGCAATTTCAGATTCATTAGAATTACTAAAAAATTTTTTTAACAAATTAAACATATATTATTTCACATAAACAAAGCACCAACTGAATCTCCTCTATTAATCCTTTTAATTGCTTCACCAATTAATTCAGAGATAGACAAAATAGTTAATTTATCGTGGTTGTGTTCAATTGGTAAAGTATTAGTTACAACTACTTCTTTAATATCACTTGAGTCTAGCAATTTTTTCAAAGAATCATTTGGGAAAATCCCGTGGGTTGCTGAGACATAAACTTGTTCTGCTCCATTCTTTATTAATATTTCTCCAGCAGAAATCATTGTACCTCCGGTGTTGATTTCATCATCAAAAACAATCGCTGTCATTCCTTCGACAGAACCAATAATGTTTAAACTTTCGACTTTATCGTTGTTTCCTATTCTTCTCTTTTCTATAATTGCTAGAGGAGCTCTAAGTTTTGATGCAAAATCTCTTGCCCTTTTAGTTCCTCCTGTATCAGGAGAAACTACAATAATATTATCAATTTTTTTATCAAAAAAATATCTAGCCAATATTGGTAGCGCTGTTAGTTCATCAACTGTTGATGAAAAAAATCCTTGTACTTGTCCAGCATGTAAATCCATGAGCATAACTCTATCTGCTCCAGCTGTTGTAATTAAATCAGCAATTAAACGACCGGTAATGGGAACTCTAGGTTGATCTTTTTTATCTGTTCTTGCATAAGAAAAATATGGAATTACTGCAGTGATTCTACCCGCAGATGCTCTCTTGGCAGCATCTATCATTATCAAAAGTTCCATTATATTATCATTAACGGGAAAGGAAGTTGGCTGTATTATAAATACATCTCGTTCTCTTACATTTTCCAATATCCTTACAAATGTGTTGTCGTTATTGAATTTAAAAACTTCAGCTTTTGTAAGCGATTGTCCAATATACTCAGATATTTCTTTTGCCAAAGAAGAATGGGCATTCCCACTCAAAATCAATGGTCCTTTTTGTAAATTTTTCATTAAAGTAAATTTTGTCCTTTCTCATAATCTATCAAAAAATAATTTAAATAATAATAAATTTTTGAGGTATATAAAAAAAAAAACATTTTAAAGAGAAAATTTATATAATGTTTATATATAAAAAATAATAAGAATTATGGATATTTATTTAGCAAGTCCCAGAGGTTTTTGTGCAGGAGTAGTATTAGCTATTGATTTGGTCGAATATGCTTTAAAAAAATTTGGACCCCCCGTATACGTTAAGCATCAAATAGTACATAACTCAGTTGTTGTTTCAGAAGTGGAAAGTAAAGGTGCAATAACCGTAGAAAGTGTATCAGAAATACCAGACAATTCCACAGTAGTTTTTTCTGCCCATGGATCACCACCAGAAGATTATAAAATTGCGGAAACAAAAAATCTCAAGGTGATTGATGCTACATGCCCTCTTGTTACAAAAGTACATAATGAGGCCAAAAAATATTCTAAAGAAGATAAAGAAATTATTCTTGTTGGACATAAAGGACATCAAGAAGTAAAAGGTACTTCTGGACAAACCAAAATGACAATTATAGATGACCGAGAAGAATTTGAATTAACAAAAAAATCTTCCAAAAACAAAAAAGATAAAGAAGTAGTCGTTTTGTCTCAAACAACATTATCTGTACGAGATACAAAAAAAACCATAGATAAAATTAAGAAAGTTTATCCCAATGCTTTGATCAGGAATGATATTTGTTACGCTACAACAAATAGACAAGAGGTAACTGTGAAACTAGCAAAAGAAGTTGACTTAGTTTTGGTAGTCGGTGCCTCAAATTCATCTAATTGTAATAGACTTAAAGATGTTGCAATCGATTCAGGAACTAACTCATATTTAATCAATTCATTTGAAGAGATAAAACCAGAATGGTTAAAAAATATCAATAAATTAGGACTCACATCAGGGGCTTCAACTCCAGATAAGTTAGTATATGAAATAATTACAAAATTGAAACCAAAATCAGTACATAAAGTTGAAGACAAAAGTGAAAATATTGTATTTGAAATCCCCAGAAAAGTTAAAAGTTTATTAGATCAATGAAATTGGGGGTTGTAGCATCATTTACTTTTATGATTTGTTTAAATTCTTGTGTCATAAATTCTGATTCGATAAAAAAAGATATTGCTTACGTACTAAATAGATGTGAACCAAATAATTTGAACTTAAAAACTAAATCTGTGATTTTAAATAATAACTTTGGTGAATTAAAGTTGAAATTACACGTTGCAAAAACACCTACTGAATTACAAACGGGATTAATGTGTATTAAAGATTTAAATAAAGGAATTGACGGTATGATTTTTGAATTTCAGACTCCTCAAGATAAAGCATTCTGGATGTACAAAACGATTATGCCATTACAGATAGTATATTTTAATGAATTCAATGAGTCTGTTGGGAATTTTCTGATGAAGCCATGCTCTAAAAAAATACTTGAAAATCAAAATGTATGGACAGAAAGATGCTTAGCAGAATCTAGTAATTATATTCCACAATCAAATTATCTATATGTAATTGAAATAATTGAATCTTATGAAGATATAGATAAATTAAAAAATTATTTACATAAAGAAAAACTTAATTTATTAAGGAATAATTGATAGTATATTTCAAAATAAAGTCAATTTAAGGTAATCACTTGGGAAAATTAATCCTAGTTAGACATGGCAAAAGTCTGTGGAATAAGGAAAATCGTTTTACAGGCTGGATTGACATCGCTTTAGATATAGAAGGTGAAAAAGAAGCTGAAGATGCCGGAAAACAGATAAGAGAAAAAAATATAACTATAGATTTTGCATATAGTTCAATATTTAAACGTGCATATAATACAGGAAAAATAATTTTAGATGTTCTAGCCCAAAAAAACATTGAAATAAAGCAAGATTGGAGATTGAATGAAAGACATTATGGGAAACTCCAAGGGCTCAATAAGAGTGAAATAGAAAAAGAATATGGAACAAAACAAATATCTCTCTGGAGAAGAGACTATTTAACAAAACCTCCTCCAATAAGTAGAAATGATATTGAAAAACTGTTGAAAAAAAGAATATTCAAGAATATTCCTAAAGATAAATTCCCTTCTGGGGAATCTCTTAAAGATACATTGCAAAGAGTTGATGAATTCCACAAAGAAAATATTTTGAAACAAATTGTTGAAAGAAAAAATATTCTTATAACTGCTCACGGCAATAGTCTAAGAGCACTTGTAAAAATAATAGAAAAAATAACAGATAAGGACATATCTAACTTGGAAATCCCAACTGGCAAACCAATATTTTATGATTATGTCGAGGGGGATTTTATAAAAATATAAATTTACCTCTTATCGTTTACATGCTAAGAGGTACACTAAACCGTGTACACGCTTAATGATAAAAAAAACCTTTTCTATAAAAAAAATCTATTATGGTTGGTGGGTAAGTCTCGCAGGAGGGGTCAATGCTTTTGTTTCTAGTATTCCTACCTTTAGTGCATCTAGTGTTATTTTCAAAGCAGTGGAAGATGAATTTGGGTGGTCAAGAGCTATAGTTTCTGGAGTTTCTTCATTTGGTAGATTTGGTGGGGCATTATTAGGTCCAATAGAAGGTTTTTTAAGTGATAAATTTGGCGCTTGGAAAATGGTTTTAATAGGATTTTTTATATCTTCAATAGGCTTATTTTGGTTAAGTTCTATTGACAGTATTTTATTTTATTATGCATCTTATTTTTTACTTTCAGTGGGGACCAGCATAGGTGGATTTGTACCCTCAATGTCAGTAGTTAATGCATGGATGCCCCATCAAAGAACTAAAGCGATGAGTTGGGTTATAGGAGGGGGTGCTTTTGGAGGTTTTTTTACTCCACTCTTTGTTTTATCAATCGAAAGCATAGGTTGGAGACACTCATTAATAGTATTAGGGATTATATTTTTATTAATTGGGCCCTTGGTATCTTTAGTTATTAAGAGAAAACCTAATCTTGACTTTGTTATACCTAAAGATAGTCCTAAAAAGATTATTATTACTAACATAGAGCCACGTCAAGCAATACGAAACAAGAATTTTTGGATAATAGCAATCAGTCATCTACTTGCTAATGTCTCTGTTGGAGCGATAAGTGCTCATATTTTTTTGTATTTGACAGATCATGATGGAGTTAATCTAACCTTATATGTAGCTGGCACAATTCTACCGCTCATGGCTTTAGTATCTTTTATTGGTCAAATAAGTGGAGGTATTTTGGGGGATAGATATAATAAAAGGATCCTATTGCCAGTTTTATTTTTAGTACAATCTATATCTTTAGTAATTTTAGCTTTTGCAAATAGTTTTATTGATGCAATTATGTTTTCTGTTATTTGGGGAATAGGATTTGGTATGAGAACACCTATTTTGCATTCTCTTAGAGGAGAATTCTTTGGGGGTAGACACTATGCAACTATATTAGGCCTAAATGCATTTCCTATGGGTATAGGTATGATGCTTTCACCAGTTATCATTGGATTTATTTATGATTCTACAAACACATATTTTTACTCTCTTTTAAGCATGGCATTGTTATGCATTGCTTCATCATTTTTGATACTTTTAATTAAAAGCCCAAATACTAAGAAAGATTTATGAAAAAATTATTAAGAATTGAACAAGTTGCAGAAAAACTTGGACTTGATAAAGATGCTCTAGAAAATTATGGAAATTATAAAGCCAAAGTTTCTCTAAATGCAATTAAAAAAAATAGAAAATCTAATTTACTTGTGGTTACAGCAATAACTCCTACCCCTCTTGGAGAAGGGAAATCAACAATTGCAATAGGATTAACTCAAGGTTTTGGAAAAATTAATCAAAATGTTGCATTAACAATTAGACAGCCCTCCCTTGGTCCTGTTTTTGGACATAAAGGTGGAGGTACAGGTGGAGGTCGAGCCACTGTTCAACCCGCAGAAGATATAAATTTACATTTCAATGGAGATTTTCATGCTATGGAGTCAGCTCATAATCTATTGGCAGCAATGGTAGATAATGCAGTTTATAGAAATAAAATCAAAGATTTTTCCGCTGAAGATATTACATGGAGAAGGGTAACTGATGCTGAAGATAGATCTTTGAGATCTATAATAAGTGGATCTGGAGGGTCGAGTACTGCCCCACTTAGATCTACAGGATTTGATATATCTTCAGCTTCAGAAATCATGGCGATACTTGCCTTAACTGATTCTCAAAAAGATTTGAGAGAAAGATTAAGTTCAATTGTAGTTGGATGGAAGAAAGATAAAACTCCAGTTCTAGCAAAAGATATAAATTGCGTTGGATCAATGATGGCCTTACTTAAAGATGCAATAAAACCTAATTTAGCTCAAACAATCGAAGGTCAACCAGCTATAGTTCATATGGGACCATTTGGTAATATTGCTCATGGTTGCTCTTCAATATTAGCTGACCAATTAGCAACTTCCTATGCAGATTACGTTATAACTGAAGCTGGATTCGGTGCTGATTTAGGTTTTGAAAAATTTATGGATATTAAAGTAAGACAAGGTGGTCCTAAACCATTTTGTGCGGTTATTGTAGCCACTATTAGAGGATTAAAATGGCATGGTGGAGTGGACATAAAAGAATTAATGACAAAAAATGATGAAGCAATAATTAAAGGTTCAGAAAATTTGATTAATGCAATAAAAATTGTTTCTAAATATGGATTACAATCTGTAGTAGCTATAAATTTATTTCCTGGCGATTCTAAGGAAGAGATCAAATTAGTAAAAAAAATATGTGAAGAAAATGATTCTGTAGCTATTGAATCTAATGGATTTGCAGAAGGTGGTTCAGGAATGACAGAATTGGCACAGTATATTACAAATTTAGATAACAAATCTGAAGAAGTTAATTTATTATATGATGACAAAGATTCCACTTTAGAAAAAGTAAGAATATTAACATCAGAAATATATTCAGCAAGTGGAGTCACTTGGGGTCCAAGAACAAGAACTACTATTAAACTTTTTGAGCAACAAGGATGGAATTTTCCTATTTGTATGGCAAAGACACACTTATCAGTTTCAGCCAATCCAAAACTTAGAGGTGCTCCTAAAGGTCATAAAATACCAATAAAGGAAGTTAGAGTGCTGGCAGGAGCAAAGCAAATAGTTACTTTAGCAGGAGATATAATTACTTTGCCAGGTTTGCCAAGTAATCCAAATGCATATGACATTGATTTGAACGATCAAGATGAAATCATAAATATATTGTCAACTTAATTAGAATGACTAGACTTATAATGTAAAGACAATAGATCTTCTCCATAGTCTGAAGCAAAATCTCTTAGAACAGAGTGTATATGATTAGCATTATTCTGTGTATTATCATACTCAATCAGAAAATTATCGTGTTTGATTGAGTAATAATGTCCCTGCGATTCATTTATTGAACCTGCCCAAGCAAAATATGTATTTTCAAACCCAACTTTATTGATTTTTATTCTATATTGATTAGAAATCGTGTCGTTAAATCTATTTATATAAATATCAATTAATTTAATGAGTTTATCACGTTCAGAATCGCTTAGATCTGAAAAAATAATTCCTTGAGTAAATTTTTCTTTATCAAAAGTTCTATAATTCATAGTCAATATATCATCATGTGCTATTGTTGACACAATCGCCTTACCTCTTTTTTCATCAGGTAACGATGTAATTAGTTCACGTCCATAGTCTTCTTCTAATGCAAGAGCACGAAATCCTTTACGTGGACCATCTATAATTTTTGCTGGATTAGCACCAAAAAACAAGGGATGAATACTAATTTCTTTATTAATCACATTGACAGTTAAACCTATATGGTGCCCTCCTATTCTAAATCCCCAAGGTGATTCACTTTTATATGGATCTCCAAAAATAGCTATCCAATATCTCTCAGGAGATCTAACCCAATTTCCTGAGCCACCTTCCTTTTTATTAGCATATCTACCTTCATAATCTCCCAAAATTGTTTCTAGATCGATTATGGACCTAGATGTTTCATATCCTTTTATGGAATAAGATAATTTCATTAAATCATAAACATAATTCCTTTGAAATGGTTTCATGTCAAATATTAAAAGACCGTTTTGTACATGGGGAGTATAGTACCACACATATCTCTCATCATCAGAGAAATCAAAGATCAATTTTGATTTCTGATTTTCATCCAAACTTTCCAGGAAACCAATTAGTTTATTTGATATTTTTTTTATTAATTTTTCTGTGTTATTTATTGTCATATATAAAATTATTTATTGTTATACTGATGATAAATTAGTATAAGTTTTACAGATAATATATCAGAAATTTTGCTATTCATTATTAGTATTATTTGTTTTTTTATAAATCATATGAAAATTTTAATATCAGGAGCAAGTGGATTTATTGGTAAAAATTTAACAAAATTTTTATTAGATAAGAACCATCAAATACAGTTTTTGACGAGAGATCCTAACTTATCAGAAAATAAAAATATTCAGTTGTGGGACCCAGATAATTCTAAATTAAATAAAGATTTGGTTGAAAAATCAGATATAGTAATTAGCCTAAATGGTAAAAATATCATATCTCCCTTCAGAAATAAACTTAGAGAAATAAAATCAAGTAGGTACAATCCCGTTGAAACGTTTATATCAACATTTGGTAAATGTACAAAACTACCAAAATTATTTATTTCAGCTTCAGCATGTGGATTTTATGGAGATAGACCTAATGAAATATTAGATGAAAATTCTCCCAAAGGTTATGGAATTTTATCTGAAATTTCAAATGAATGGGAGAATAAATCATCATTGAAAAATTTAAGGGTAGTTAATCTTAGATTCGGAAATATTATACACAATGACTCACATATGTTTAATCAATTAAAAAAATTTTGTAAAATCATTGGAACTAACAGTATAAATGGTGGAGATTTTTTTTTCCCTTGGATTTCACTCTTAGACACTTTAAGAGCAATAGAACATATAATACATAATGAAAAGATAATGGGACCAGTAAACATAACTTCAAACAATTATTTACGATTTAATGAAGTCTTTAATGACCTAAACAAAGTTATAAAACCTTTTATAAAAATTCCTGTCCCGAAAATATTAATTAAATTGATCTTTGGACAAATAGGAATAGAAGCATTACTGAATGATCAAAAAGTGGTTCCAAAAAAATTACAAAATGCGAAATTTCAATGGGTAGTTAAAACTCCCCTTGAAAGTCTTAACTCTGTTCTCTAATCATCTTACGTAATACAAATGGTAATAATCCTCCATGTAAATAATATTCAGCTTCTATATTTGTATCAATCCTTATAAGGGTTTTAAAGTTTATGAATGATCCGTCTTGTTTTCTTGCAATAACATCTATCTCTGAATTGGGTTTAATTTTATTTTCCAAACCTTGAAAATCAAAAGTTTCTGTCCCATCTATCTTTAATGTATCAGCGTTTTCTCCTTCAAGAAATTGTAGTGGAACTATTCCCATTCCAACTAAATTTGACCTATGTATTCTTTCATAACTTTCTGCTATTACAACCTTTACTCCCAACAAAGAAGGTCCTTTTGCTGCCCAATCTCTTGAAGAACCTGTTCCATATTCCTTACCCGCAATAACAATTAAAGGAATTCCTAATTCTTGATATTTTTCTGAAGCATCAAAGATTCTCATTTTTTTATCTTCAGGAAAAAAAATTGTCCAATCTCCTTCATCATCCACTAATTGATTTCTTAATCGTATATTTCCAAATGTTCCTCTTACCATAACATTATGGTTACCTCTCCTAGATCCATAAGAATTAAATTCAAATCTTGGAACGTCATTGGATATTAATAATTGCCCAGAAGGAGCTGATTGGGGTATGGAGCCTGCCGGTGAGATATGATCCGTAGTAACTGAATCTGATAATTTAACTAAACATCTAGCATCTGTTACGACATCTTTAGAATCAGGAGTTAAATTAAAGTCGTAAAAATAAGGTGGTTTTTGTATATAAGTTGAGTTGATATCCCAGTTAAACTGATTCTCTTCTGTTGAAGTTAAACCTTGCCATTCGATAGGACCTGCATAAACAGATTCATATTCTTCTATAAACATTTTAGAATTTAATGATTTGGTTATAGTGTCTTCTATTTCATCTGAGGTTGGCCATAAATCTTTCAGGTAAACTTCTGTACCGTCTTGATTCAAAGCGATAGGATCATTTGATAAATCTATATTGATAGTACCAGTTAGTGCGTAAATAACCACTAACATTGGTGAAGCTAAATAATTAGCCTTAACTTGAGGATGAACTCTTCCTTCAAAATTTCTATTCCCTGATAAAACTGATGAAACTGTTAATTCTTCATCTTCTACTTTTTTAGATATTAAACTGGGTAAAGGTCCAGAATTTCCAATACAAGTTGTACATCCATAACCTACTGTTTGGAATCCTATTTTATCTAAATAATAATTCAAACCTGATTTTTCTAAATAACTGGTTACAACCTTTGAACCAGGAGCAAGTGAAGTTTTTACCCAAGATTTGGGTTTAATTCCCATATCAAAAGCTTTTTTTGCAATTAAACCTGCTCCCACCATAACATTAGGATTTGATGTATTAGTGCAACTGGTAATAGCAGCAATGACAACAGAACCATTATCCAATTTTTCCTTAGATAAATCAACTGAACTAAAATCAAAACTTTCTTTAAAATTCTTACTCACCTGTGATAATAACAATTTGTCTTGAGGTCGTTTTGGTCCTGCCAATGAAGGGCGAACATCCCTCAAGTCAAAATTTACATTCATAGAATATTCAGGATAATTATCTTGTTGATAAAACAATGCATTTAATTTGGCATATGTTTCAACTCTTTCTATCAATTCATTCGGCCTACCAGTTAAAGCTAAATAATCTATAGTTCTATCATCAATTGGGAAAAAACCACAGGTCGCACCATATTCTGGGGCCATGTTTGAAATAGTAGCTCGGTCAGTCAAAGATAAATTTTTCAATCCATTACCATAAAATTCTACAAATTTTTCTACAACACCTACTTCTCTTAGAATTTCCACAATAGACAAAACCAAATCAGTTGCAGTAGTGCCTTCAGGAATATTTCCATCTAAATTTACACCTACAACTTCAGGAACCTGCATATAATACGGTTGTCCTAACATAACTGCTTCAGCTTCAATTCCACCAACTCCCCAACCCAAAACACCTACTGCATTTATCATAGTTGTATGAGAATCGGTTCCTATACAAGTATCTGGATAAATAAAATTATTCTCTGAAGATAAAATAACTTCGGCTAGGTTTTCCAAATTCACTTGATGAACAATACCTGTCCCTGGAGGAACAACTAAAAAATTAGAAAATGCTGATTGAGCCCATTTCAATAATTTGTATCTTTCGGTATTCCTATCAAATTCTTTCAAAATATTTAAATTCATAGAATCATTCTGTGCAAATGAATCTACTTGCACTGAGTGATCAATAACCAAATCTGATCTAACAATTGGATTTATCATAGAAGGTTCCATTCCCAAATCTGAAACTGCATCTCTCATTGAAGCCAAATCTACAACCACTGGAACTCCAGTAAAATCTTGTAATACAACTCTTCCAGGCATATATGGAAATTCTTCTTCAGGTACAGAATCCTTAGTCCAATTTAATAGTTGACTTATATGGTGGGAATTGGAAAGTTGTTTTTCATAAGATCTCAACACATTTTCTAATAAAATTCTTATAGAGAATGGAAGCTTTTCTATTTGAACATTATTATCATTCGCAAAGCTCAAAATATCGAAATACTTTTTTTTACCTTCATTCAAATCGATTTCTTTTAAATATTTTTTTATTTCAAAATTCAATGCCATATTTATATTCTTAATAAGTTAGATTTTACTATAAATTATGTTACATATAATGTTACATTCTATTATTAGAGTTAATAAATAGATTATTATGAAACAATTCGCTAAATTCATTCAAAAAAAAATACCATTTTATTATGGCTGGATAATTGTTGCTGGATCGGGTTCAAGCATGTTTGTAAGAAATTCTGCAGCCACATTAACCATAGCAGTATTTGTTTATCCAATGAGCGAAAACCTTGGATGGTCAAGAACTACAATTGTTGGAGCTTCATCTTTAGCAGGGATTTTGGCAATATTTGCTTCTCCTTTATCGGGTTGGCTGATTCAAAAATATGGAACTAAAATTACTTTATTGATTTCAGTCTTACTATTAGGCTTATCTACCGCATTATTAAGCCAAACATTTTCACCAATAATGTTTTATATATTATTTGGTATAAGTAGAATCATTTTCAGTTCTCCAATACAAATAGGAGCCACCACTGTCGTCACTAAATGGTTTTCAAAAAATAGAGGGAAAGCAACTGGGTTATTGGGAATGTTTCATTCACTTGGGATGGGTTTTTTCCCTTTATTTGCTCAAATTATAATGAATATATCTGGTGGAAATCCTGACTCTTGGAGAAACAGTTGGTTGTGGATAGGAGTAAGTGTTTTGATAATTTCTGTTCCTTTGATATCGTTTACTTTATTTAATTCTCCTTCTGATATAGGGATTAAAAATAATACAAGTAAAAGTGAAGAAGCCATTTCGGAAAAATTAGGTAGATCATACAAATCAGTCTCACTTAAATTTGCATTAAAATCTATTACATTTTGGATGTTGGCAATTGTTGGTTTTCTCACTTATTTCATACATACAGGAGTTAATATTCATCAGGCTGCATATTTAATTGATAAAGGAATAAGTCCTATTTATGCTGCAACCACTTTGACTATTATGGCTCTTGGAACAGGGTTTGGAAGTATTATTTGTGGTTGGGCATCAGATAAATTCCAAGCAAAAAAAACATACTTTTTTATTGCAATATGGTTAGCTTTAAGTTCATTACTATTTTTAGGAATAACTAACATTTTTTCAGCTTTTGTAGTTGCCTTTATATTTGGCATAGCTCTAGGAGGATTATTGGTGATTCCACCTGTGGTATTAGCAGATATTTTCGGTAAAGAAAACATTGGTGCTATTAGAGGTTATAGTGAGCCCTTTGTAAGTGCTGGTCAGGCACTTGGAGGTATTACTGCAGCTTTAATATATGATTTTTCTGGATCATATCAATTAACTTTCCCTATCTTTACGGTGGTAGCAATAATTGCAGCTATTTTAATAATAGCGTCCCCTAGAATTAAACATTAAATAATCGAAGACCCACCATCTATAAGAATATTATTCCCTGTCATCATTTCTGCATCATTAGAAGCTAGAAATAAAAATAACTTAGCTATATCTAGTCCTTCTAAAAATCTACCTAAAGGAATTTTATCTAGACGTTTTTTATAATTTATAGGATTGTCAATTGATGTTGACCAATCATTTGGACTATATTCATTATTAGAACGTACAAATGGAGTATCTACATGACCAGGAGAAATCATAACACATCTAATTTTATATTTTGCATAAGCAAGAGCGGTAGAGCGTGTAAGACCAAGCAATCCCATTTTTTGAGCAGAATATCCTGGTGAAGAATCACTACTATTGATGGAAGCTAGAGAACCCAAGTTAATTATCACTCCTCCTCTTTCTTTCATATATTTTGTTACATTTTTTATCCCTAAAAAAGTTCCCGATAAACCAATCGATATAATTTTATCCCACATTTCAAAACTTTGATTTTCAAAACCTGTTCGAAAATTAGCACCAGCATTATTACATAAAACATCAATTCTTTTAAATTTTTTTATACATTTTGCAAGATTTTTTTTCCATTCTTTTTCATCTGTAACATCTAATTTGGAAAAAGCAGTTTCTCCACCATGCAGATTGATATCTTTTGAAATGGTTCTTATTGACTTTTCGTTAATATCAGTGAGGTAAACTTTATATCCGTTATTTGAAAATAATCTGGCTTGTGCTTCACCCATCCCACCACCACTGGCAGTAATAAACACCACTTTTTCATTACTCATCAAAGCCTCTTTTCGTAATGGATTCAATCATGGCTTGGATATATCCATTTGCAAATGCTCTTCCTCTATGACCCCATTCAGTATCATTAAATGTCATTGGAACGTGATCATCAATAAAAAAGGAATCAAAGCCATTTTTATGATAGATTTTCATAGCCCTATACATGTCTACGTAACCAGTATTTATAAATTCCTCATTAAATTTTGGTACTGTTCCAGAAACATTTCGGAAATGTACATATAAAATTTTTTTTCTTTTAGAAAAATAATCTATCATTTCGTAAATCCCTTCTCCTGAAGCATCCGCCATTTCTGAAAATGTCCCTTGACAAAATTCAATAGCATTTGATGGAGAGTCAACAATATTAATCAATCTTTTATAAGAATCAAAAGACCTAAACAATTGAGGAATACCTCCTAAATTTTCTACTGGTGGATCACAAGGATGAATTCCTAATTTTATATTCTTCTTTTCTGCAATCGGAGTAATTATTTTTATCCAATTTTCCAAATTTTTCCATAATTCCTTTTCAGTATATTTTCTATCATGAGTATTTGGAATTTGTTTTGCAATACTGTAATCAAAAGCGGTAGCAATAGCACCTCCTCTGATTGTAACGGGATCTGTTCTCCAAACGTGAGAAGGCATCCAGTTATAACCAAATATCGGTATTCCCGCATCAGCAATATTAGAAACATTTTCAATCATATTTTCTATTTGTTGATCTGATTTATCTCCACCAAGCATAATATGATCATAAAAATGAGTTGGAACATTTTCTATTGCTGATAATTGTAGGCCATAACTTTCTATATTTAATCTTAACTTAATCAACTCTTTCTTTGACCATACCCCAGGTCTTGATTCTTCTAATACAGGTGTGTTTAATAAAATATCCTTTACTCCATATTGTGCAGCAAATCTTAGGTATTCTGATGAAGGAAATTTAAATTGTCCAAAACCGGGTCTCATATATCAACCTCCTGTATGATTAAATAAAGAAAATTTTATTAATGCTAATAGATATTCATACACATATACAGCAATTTGAAGACAAAGATTTATCAAATCTGATAATAAATGCTAGAAATTCAAAAATAGAAGTGATAGTTGCAGCGGGTACTACAATTGAAGATTCTAAAAAATGTGTAAAATTATCAAATGAATTCAAAGAAGTTTATGCAGCTGTAGGGATACATCCACAAAATATAAAAGACTATAAGACTGAAGGTTATTTAAATGTATTTAAAGAACTACTTAAGTGTAAAAAAACTATTATGATAAGTGAAATTGGATTAGACATTCAAGATAATAGTGTTCCATTAAAAATACAAAAAAAAATTTTCTTAGACCAAATTAATTTAGCAAGAGAGGTTAACAAACCTATTGCTTTTCATGTTAGAAATGCTGAAAAAGAGATCATAGATATAATGATGAGTGAAAGACTATTTGAATTAAATGCAGTCGCACATTATTTTAACGGTACGTATAATTACGCTAAAAAATTACTCGATAATAATATTTTTATATCTGTTGCAAAACCAATACTTAGAGATAAAAATTTAGAAGAAGTTATCAAAAAAATCCCATTAAATAAAATTGTCATAGAGACCGATTCTTATCCTCAATATTTTAAAAAAAACAGAATGAGGTGGACTGAACCAAAAGATTTAAACTTAATCATAATAAAATTAAGTGAAATTTTTAAGATAGATAAAGATATTATTGTAGAAAACATTTATAACAATTCAAAAAAAATTTTAAAGTTATAGTTTTTTCCCTTTGGTTTTCTTATTGTTTCTTTTTATTTTTTTTTCAGCACTGTCAATACTTGCCTTTATTATCATGAAATCATTCTGAGAAATTACATGTACTCTATTCATTAATGCCAACTCCCATTTTTCTGGTGGCCACTTTTTAACATAATTCAAGGAAGGAACAACATCCGATGCTTCTACATAATTTCCTTCAGTTAAAATTTTTTTAGTTTTTATTTTTACTCTATAAGGAGAAATTTCCTTTTCTTGCCATATTTTTTCATCATCGTAAAATTTATCAGAAGTAACTTGTGCATATCCAGAAAAAACTTTACTTGTGGATATGTAAAAAACTACATTATCCCTTTTGGCAATTTTATTTGTCAGTTTATTGTAGCTATTAGGAAATCCCAATATATCAAATGATCTACCTTTTAACACATTGTAATTATTATCATTTATGTTAATTAACCAATAAGTATTCATAGTTTTCTCTATGTATATTTTATAATAATAAATATTTCTTTGATCAATGAATGAAATCGAAAATAAAGTATTAGATTACTTAAAAACACAACAAATAGAATATGAGAAGATTGACATAGATCCAAATTTTTCAGATACTCAAAATTTTTGTAATAAATATAATTTTTCTCTTGATCAATCTGCTAATACTATAATTTTGGAATCAAAACGTCCAAAGGGTCTTTATTCAATTGCTGTTGTCCAAGCTTCTAAAAAATTAGACGTTAACACTAAATTAAAGAATATTATGGGTGTAAAAAAATTATCTTTTGCCAATGCAAATAAATCAGAGGAATTAAGTGGTATGAAAGTTGGAGGGATAACACCATTTGGGTTATCAGAAAAATTTCAAATTTATTTTGATGAAGGATTAAAAAAATTATCTAAAAAGATAGGTTTTGGAGGAGGTAGTAGAAATTTTAAAATATTAATTGATCCAATATACCTAAATAATATACCTAATGCACAGTTTTTAGATATAACAGAAAGTTAATAGTTATCTGTTTGATTTTTCCATCGTATATAAATAGCCAAAGAATTCATTGAAATTAGTATGACAAGAAGAACAATAATTCCTGCAGAAGCAATCGCTCTAAATTCATCTTTAGGAAATGATGCCCAAGTATAAATTTGTAATGGTAAAACAGTAAATCTATCTAGAGGGCTTGATGGAACTGTAGTAATGAAAACTAAAGAACTAATAATTAATATTGGAGCTGTTTCTCCAATGGCTCTAGACATTGCCAAAATTATTCCACTCATTATTCCTCCAATAGAGTGTGGCAAAATTATTTTCTTGGACACTTCCCATTTAGTTGCTCCCAAAGCATAAGCAGCTTCTTTTAAAGATGGTTGAACTGTCCTGATTGCTTCTTGAGCAGATATTATTACTATAGGTAGTACTAACAACGTCATAGTAAGGGCTCCTGCAATTAAACTTTTCCCTAAACCAATAAAATATGTAAAAAATGCTAACCCTAACAAACCATATATAATTGAAGGTACTCCAGCTAAATTAGAAATATTAATTTTAATTACCTTTGATAATATATTTGTTCCGGCAAATTCCTCTAAGTATAATGCTGTAGATACCCCCAATGGAATCGTAAAAAAAGCAGTTAAAATAACCAACCATAACGTCCCTGCCAATGGAGCTAAAATACCAGATTTTTCAGCTTTTCTAGAAGCATAATTTGTCAAAAAATCCCACGAAAGATATGAATAGCCATCAAATATCACATCAATAAGCAAAATTAACAAAGAAGTTAAAGCAATTAAAATGGAAGATAAAAATAATATATAAAAGAATCTTTCTTTCATTATGGTTTACTCATATTCCTGTGCATATTTATAAACAACCCACCTTCCTATAAGATTCATTATCAAAGTAAGAAAAAATAGAAGTAGTCCCACCGCAAAAATGCTTTGATATTCTATGGAACCTTGAGGTGTTTCTCCCTGACTTACAGTTACTATATAAGCTGTAATTGTCTGTATGGCTTCAAGTGGGTTTAAAGTTAATGCAGGTTTCCCTCCAGCAGCTAAACTAACAATCATTGTTTCACCTATAGCCCTAGAAATAGATAATATAAAAGAAGCTACAATTCCTGAAATAGCTGATGGGAAAACAACTCGAAGTGCGACTTGATATTTTTTTGCTCCTAAGCTATATGCAGCCTCCCTTAAACTCCTAGGGACTGATGACATAGCATCTTCAGATAGGGTAGAAACCATAGGAATAATCATTATACCCATTACTATACCCGCACTTAGTGCATTAAAAATTATAGTCTCAGGAGCAATATATTGAATTATTGGGGTGACAAAAGTCAAAGCAAAATATCCATATACCACCGTTGGAATTCCTGCTAAAATTTCCAACAATGGCTTAACATAACTTCGTACTTTTCTTGAGGCATATTCAGAGAGAAAAAAAGCACTACCTAATCCAAAAATGAGAGCAACCAAAGCAGCAATAATTGCTACCATAAAAGTCCCATTTATAAGTGGCATAACTCCAAATTCTTGGGGTACAAATAATGGAGTCCAATTTAAGCCAGTAAAAAATTCTTTTATAGATACTGTCCCAAAAAATGGAATTGATTGAGATCCTAAAACAAAAATTATTCCTATAGTAGTTCCTATAGATACTAAACCAGAGAGCTTTAATAAGTTTACTACAATTATTTCTTCAGTTTTTCTTCTTCTAATATTTCTTTGTTGCATTATTTGAATTTTAAAAAAAGGACTCAACAACCCTAGAGTATTACAAAAAAAGGCAAAATTGTTAAGAAAATGTTAAATAATCATAAGGGTATAGAAAAAGAAATTAATAATCCTTCATTTACAACACTTTCTGCTTTGATTTCACCTTTGTGCAACTCGATTGCATGCTTAACTATTGAAAGTCCTAATCCTGAATGTTCATAATCTCTGTTACCTTCTGCTCTAAAAAATCTTTGAAAAATAAGTGGTAGATCAAATTCACTTATTCCAATTCCATGATCACGAATTTCAAAAATGAATTCATTATTCTTTATATAATAATCGATGTTTACACTAGATTGTCTATTACTATATCTAATAGCATTAGACAAAAGATTTTCTAAAGATTGAATAATTAGTTTCTTATCTAATTTTATTTTGATTTTATTTTCTGGATGGACAATTATAATTTTTTTGTCCTTGATGATTGTAGAAAAAGTTTTTTTCACTTCATAAAGCATATCTAAAAAATCTATTTCTTCTAAGTTAAGTTTATAATTACCTGTTTCAAGTGAATGAATATTTAATAATTCATTAGTTATTTTCTCCAATCTATTCAAATCTTCAAAGATATTTTTTGAAAAAAGATGAAAGTTTTTTCCCTTACTTGTTTTGAAATCATTTTTCAACGCTTCATAATTTAACTTTGCAGATGTTATAGGTGTTTTAAATTCATGAGATGTATTAGCAAAAAATTCAGTTCTAGTTTTATCAAGATTATAAGCATCAGACAAATCAGAAATGATTAACATGAATTTGTTTTGAAGTTTATTCAATGTAAATAATCTGATTTTTAGATATTTTTTAGGGAAATTAAATTCTATGTTTATTTCATTAGAATTACTTGTCTTAGATTTAGCAAAAAAATCTATAATTTCAAAACTTTGAGTTAAATCAGTTAAGTAATTTATATTCTCATTTTCAATTGAGCACATAAGAATTTCTTTTGATTTTTTATTGAAATTAGAAATTTTCATATCAATATCTAAAAATATTATTCCATCCTCAATTAAATTTAATGTATTCATTAAAGTTTCATTTTCTGAACTTATTATTTTTTGCCTATAAATAAAGCTTTTATTGATTTTAGTAAAAAGCTCATTAATTGGCTCGAATTCTCCAAATCTTGATGAATGAGAATTGGAAATAAGATTTTTTTTCAATAAATTTATATTTTTTTTTATAAAAAAATAAAATACGCCTGAAAAAAAGATGACAATAAATATAACAAAATAAAAGTTAACTTGATCATAAAAATTAAATAATAGCCATAATAGTGCTATTTGTATAAGAAGGAGGAATAAAAGTATAATGAACAATCTATGTCTTGAAAGATAGAATAAATTTCTTTTAAGTCTATTAAGATTCATATATCTATTCCAACTTAGATTTATATCCAAATCCTCTAACTGTTAATATTTTTTGAGGTCTTTCTTTATCTGTTTCAATTTTCTCTCTGATCCACCTTATATGTACGTCTACCGTTCGCGTATCTCCAAAATATTGAAAGCCCCAAATTTCTTCAATCAATTTTTCTCTAGTAAAAACTTTCCCTGGATTGGACATCAATTTGTACAATAGATCAAATTCCTTAGGTCTAAAAAATATATTTTTATCATTAATTTTCACAATTCTTTTATCTAAATCAATAAAAGTGTCCAAATGAGTGAATTGTTTTCTAGTTATAGATTTTGTTTTTTCTAATTTTATTAAATTTCTTCTTAAGTTTGCTTTGATTCTCGCTAATAACTCAGGCATACTAAATGGTTTGGAAACATAATCATCTGCACCCACTTCAAGTCCCACAATTTTATCAATTTCATTATCTTTAGCGGTTAAAATTATGATCGGAGTGTCTACATTTTCAGAACGTATTCTTTTGCATATTTCTAAACCATCTATGCCAGGTAACATAAGATCTAAAAGAATAATATCAAATGTTTTATTCAACAAGGTTTCTATTGCAGAAATTCCATCACCTGTGAATTCAACATTAAACCCTTGAGCTATCAGATTGTATCTCAGAGCTTCCCTGATATTTTTGTCGTCTTCAACTATGTATACGTTTGTTTTTTTTGATTCTTTTAACAAATTTAATTTTTTGGAACTAATTATAATTATATATATTTATACAATTAATAATTATTAAAAAGATTAAATTTCAAGCTTTTCTAGCTTTAGTAATGTCTTGTGCAGAATTTTTATAAAACCCACACATAAGACATATAATATACTTCCCTTGTTCATCGGAACTATATTCAATGGTACCCTTTGTACATTTAGGACATGAATGAAAATACAACATTATAATTTTTTTTTTAATTTAGATAATGATAAATAAAAAATAAAATTACATCGAAGGTATTTTTATACGAGTTTTTAAGAGTTGAAAAAAATAGAATTTTGATGAAATTTCACTATAAGTTTGAAAAATATATAAGATAATAGATTTGAAAACAAGTTTCTTAATACTTTCTAAGGAATAATTACTCTATGAAAATTGACACAATTCCAACTAAAGGAATATCTCTTTCTTTGTTTTCAATTATTGCTTCATTAGTAATATTAATTTATTTTTCTGCATGGGATTCTACAAATAAATTAAATGAAAATTCAAATTATGAAACATCTTGGATTCAAGAAGGAAGTGTTTTTTTATGTCCATTGCATTAATAAAAAAAAATATTTCTGAAATAGATTTCCATCATTACGGATGGGTAATTGTAGCGGTAGGTGCGATTGCTCAAATGATTGGTTCAGCAATTAGAATGGCATTTGGGATTATTATTGATCCATTAGTTGAAGAATTTTCTTGGGATCCAAAATCAATAGGTATAGCTTATGCGATCATGTCTATTGTCACTGCCATTTCTTCTCCGATTGCAGGTTATTGTTCAACGATGATTGGAGCTAGAAAAACTATGTATATAGGTCTTGTCCTTTTCTTAATTGGAATGATTTGGACAGCACTAGCAACTAATATTTTCGAATTTTACATTTCATACGGAATTATTTTTGGTTTTGCACAATCATTGTTTTTAGTACCTGTTATTCCAGCAGTAGCAATTTGGTTTAAAAAAAGCTTAGGGCTAGCTACAGGTATAATTATTGGAATGTGGAGTCTGGGTCCAGCTATAGTGATTCACCTAATGGGAATTATGTTAGATTCTATAGGATGGCAAAATACTTTTATTATAAGTGGAATAGTTGGAACTATTATAATGATCATAGCACTCTCATTTTTCAAAAATACTCCTCAAGATAAGGGTGTCTTAGCCTATGGGGCTGATGAAGATAATACAGAAGAAGAAATAAAACAAGAAAAACCTACCAATAACTATTATTTGAATTTACAAAAAATTGTTTATGGAACTAACGCCTTTTGGAGTTTAATGAATATTCATTTCTTAGGCTGTGTTGGGCACGCCGTAATTTTAATAGGGCTTGTTCCCCTAATGATTACTAAAGGAATAAGTTATACTGATTCTGTTCTTTGCCTTACTATAATCATGGTTGTATCAATACCAACAAGATTTATAACTCCAATTCTAGGTGATTCTGTTAATCCAAAAACAATTATGTTTTTATGTTTTCTTGGTCAAGGACTGTTCGTTATACCATGGGCATTTACTACAGACAAATGGATGTTTTACCTAGTAGGAATTTTATGGGCTATACCTTACGGAGGAGAAGGAACCCTTTTCCCAATAATGAATAGAAAATATTATGGTTTTTTCAGAATGGATACAACGTACGGATGGCAAATATTGGCAGCAAGTTTTGGAATGGCATTAGGAGGCTTTATACCTGGATTAGTTTTTGAAGTTACAGGAGGTTATGTATATGCTATTTGGATTTCAGCATTTTTCTCATGCTTAGGAGCTTTTGTGATATTGACATTAGAAACAACAAAAAGGGTTATAAGGCCATCATTCGAAAATCTCGGATAAGCATACAGGTGAAGGGATAGAGATTTTAAATTTCGTGGGAAGCAAATCTCCATTTTTACTATCTATCTTAAAACTATATATATCATCAGAATTTTCATTGGCTATAAGACAAAATTTACCAGATTTACTTATAGCAAAATTTCTTGGAGTTTTTCCTAATGTAGAAAAATGTTTATCAAAAATTAAAGTTCCATCATTGTTAATGATAAATTTAGCTATTGTATCATGACCTCTATTGGATCCATATAAATATTTTAGATCACTAGAAAAATGCAAATCTGCAGTAGATGTTTCTTGAGAATAGTCCTTAGGAATTGTAGATATTACCTGTAATGTTCTCAATTCATTATTGGACTTTATTTCAAAATAATTTATAGTTGAATCTAACTCATTGATCGAATAAGCTCGCCTATGATGTTTGTTCAATATAAAGTGTCTAGGTCCAGATCCTGGTTTAGTATTTGTAAAATTTGTATTGATAATTTTGTATGAGTTAGGATCGATCTGATAATAAAAAATCTTATCAACTCCTAGATCACAAACATAAAAACTATAATTATCTAAAAAATTTATAGAATGTGCATGTGGTTCTCTTTGACGATTAAGATTAACACTTGATCCAGTATGAGTATTTTGCTCTATAAAAGTTAATTTTCCTTCCGAAGATACTTTATAAGATGAGAAATCTCCAGAAGTATAATTTACCGCTACTAAAAAGTCATTCCTATCATTTATAGCAAGATGGCAAGGATTAATTCCTCTTGTATAAGCTTCATCTACTTTTATTAACTTATTATTTATTAAATTGTAAGAGTATACTACACCGGGATCACCATTCAATGATTCACCTACTGAATAAACTCTATTTTTTTGGTCTAAGATTAAAAAAGAAGGATTACCTGGGCTTACATTTGAAAAAGAAGAAAGTAGAGTTATTTCCCCAGAAGTTTCATTTAAATTAATACTGTATATTCCTTTACTGTTCCTTTTTGAGTATGTCCCTACTAGCCAGTTCATTGTTTTCTCCAATTTTATTTATAAAAAAAAAATATATTGCTATAGTTTAATACATAAATGATAAAAAAGATGGTCGGGGTGACAGGATTTGAACCTGTGACCCCTCGCTCCCAAAGCGAGTGCGCTACCGCTGCGCCACACCCCGTAATTAATCATTTTATACGTAAAATTCAAAGATTTATCAATGAAAATAACCAAAATTGAAGTAGTATATCCTTCTTATCAAGATTCTTTGAGAGCATGGAGACCAAATTTATGGCAAATAATAACTAAAATCAATACTGATAGAAAACAGATTATAGGTTATGGAACTGGTGGAGGAGGAAATTCTTCACTAGAAGTAATAGTTGGACATTTATCAGAATTAATTATAGGAAAAACAATCAATAATATTGAAGATATTCAAAAAATATTTGATTATTTATATGTAGAAAGTATACCATATGGACGAGGTGGCATAGCATCTATGGCAATTTCAGCAATTGATCTAGCGCTATGGGATGCTTATAGTAAGTATTACAAAGTTCCTATAAAGAAATTATTAGAAAAAAATGAAAATCATCATAATGAAAAAATACATACTTACGCAACAGGTAATAATATAGATCACTACAATTCATTAGGATTAAATAATTTCAAACTATCTGTAAAGTCTGATGGGGATTATGAAAAAGAGTCTAATAAATTGTATGAATTGATTTCAACAATTAGGAAAAAATACAAAAATACTAATAAAATCATGTTAGATTGTTATATGAGTTGGGATATAGATTATACAAAAAAAATATCAAAAAAATTGAAAGATTTAAAAATTGAATGGTTAGAAGATGTTTCTACTCCAGAAACTATGTTATTTTCACCGTCAATAATAAATGATTTAAACGGAATAAAACTTGCAGGAGGAGAACATGACCTTAACTACAATAATTTTAAATTGATGAAAAAAAATAAAACATACCATTTGTGGCAACCAGACATTACATGGTGTGGTGGAATTAGCTCATTGTTAAAAATAATAAATATTAATAAGAAAAAGTACAAAATTTTTCTGCATAGAGGCGGCGAACCTTGGGGATTACCACTAATAGAATCAGGAGTTGTTGATAATATGGCAGAATTACATAATCCTAAAAGTAAAAATCTTCAAATGGAGCAATGGAATAACAAAACTATAAAATCATTAGAAGATGGTATATTAATAACTGATGATTATTTGGGGTTTGGTGCAAACCCTATTAAAGGACTTTTTAATGATTAAAAAAAATATAGAAATTGTTTTTTTAGGAACAGGAACATCAGAAGGTGTTCCAAGAGTTAGCTGTCTAACAAACAACTCAAATTGTAAAGTATGCAATGATGCAATAAAACCTAACTCAAAAAACAGGAGGTTGAATACAAGCATTCTGGTCAAAATAAAAGATGCAGAAAATCAAAAAAATATAATGATAGATGCTGGAAAATTTTTTTACCAATCTGCAATACAATGGTTCCCAAAACATAATGTGAAGAAAATTGATGCAGTAATAATGACTCACGCCCACCAAGATGCTGCTGGAGGATTTGACGATCTTAGAGATTGGACCAATAATACCCAAAATAGTATTCCTATTTATTTGAGAAAAGAAGATTTGGAAGTAGTTAGGAAAACCTTTTATTATCTTGTGGATACATCAAAAATCACATCAGGCGGAACCGTGGCCAAGTTAGATTTTAAAATAATAAATCAAGAAAAAATAAATATTTTAGGAGAAGATTTTTTACCTCTAAAAGTAAACCATGGTGAAGGCTATTTTGCAAATGGTTACAGAATTGGTAACTTTTCATATATTAGTGACTGTTCTTATATCCCCGAAGAAACAATTAACAAAATTAAAGGTAGTGACATATTGGTTATAGATGCACTGAGAAAAGGAAGAAGGCATAAATCTCATTTTACTCTAGAGGAGGCGATTGAAAAAACCATAGAATTAAGGCCCAAAAAAGCCTACTTTACAGATGCTTGTCATGACATAGATCACAATGAGGTCAATAAATATCTAAAAGCTGAGTCAATTAAATCAAATATTGAAATGG
>ENA-UPTF01000544-UPTF01000544.1-marine-metagenome-genome-assembly--contig:-NODE-544-length-26047-cov-6.780131_pt1 | contig 26047 bp, 23 predicted proteins | sample MGYA00238166_ERZ767019 | MGnify/ENA primary metagenome ERZ767019 (study PRJEB28930, sample SAMN06266391) | marine metagenome | isolation source: Sea water from 250 m depth | place: Atlantic Ocean | study... | reverse complement strand
TCAGCATATCAATTTCACCTATAAGGTGCAAGAGACTTGGTTGCAAAATCTTGCAATTTCAGGCAGTGTACACTATACTTATCAAATGTTTTTTGCTAATCCGATCTAAAATAAATTTTCCGTAAAACACATTTCCTGTGAAGTGAAACAACTACACAAATCTAGCCCAAAATGGATCATGTACAGTTCTATGGGTTTGGAACTGGGATTGTCTGTTGTTGTGGGTTTTCTGATCGGCAGTTGGCTGGATGAGTGGCTGGATACAAAACCCTGGTTTTTGCTGGTGTTTGGTGTTTCCGGGATCATAGCAGGTTACAGGAGTATTTTTCGTTTGGTCAAAAGAGTTCAAGCTGATTCTGAGCAGGAACACGATTCACCGTCTTCATCCTGAAATTAAATTGCTAACAGCAACTGAAGACAATTCAAATATCAATTCTAAATAACGGGATTCCAAAAGATAACAGAGATAGTACCGAAAGCATGAAAACCGATACCAAACCAGATACAGCTGCCTCTGAAGTTCCGGAAAACTTAAATTCAGGGAAAAAATCCAGCCATATCAAACAGGCTGACTTTTTTCGGAATCTACTTTTGGGCATCAGCATAATTTTAGTTGCAGGAACAGCAATTTTTCAACTTGACCTTATGCCTTCTGTCATGTTAGGATGTGCGGTTATTGGTTTTAATTATTACTGGACTGTAAAGTTTGTCCAAAAGTTGTTGCTGGAGCGAAAATTGTTCGCACTGGATTTGCTGTTTATACTTACAAAATTCGCGATTTCAGTAATAGTTTTGTTTGGAGCTTTGACTTACTTGAAACTACCACCTATGGGGTTACTGATCGGACTTTCCAATGTTGCACTTGCTGCAATCATGTACTCTTTTGTTAGGGTGATGAACCCTCATAAATTTGCATAGATCAAAAAATTTAAAGAATGAATAAACGCCTTGCTCTAGTAAGTATTTTATTAGTAACAGCCACCACTGTTTTTGCTGCCGAAGGTGCATTCACGTGGTCTCATTTTTTGATAGGCTGGTTAGAACAACCGCTGGTTGAACTTGGAATTGACCCGGTTCCTATGTTGGACTTGCTGATAGTAGCAATCTTGTTGATAGCTTTTGCTTTTTTTGCAGGAAAACCATTCAGAAAAACAGATTTGCTTGAGCCTTCCGGACGTGCAGATTTTTCAAATTTTGCAGAAGTTATTGTCAGTGGAATACTGAATTTTTTGAGCGGAACCATCCGCCAAGGTGTTGGTGCACGTCCCATTCTTCCATTACTTGGAACTTACGGTTTATTTATTTTGCTTCTCAATCTTGCTGGTCTGGTACCTGGTTTCAATCCGCCTACAGATCAGTTTAACGTTACAATTGCCTTTGCAGTCATTATTTTTCTTATGACTCACTTTTTAGGCATTCGTCAGCATGGAGCCAGTTACATAAAACAGTTTCTGGGGCCCATGCCGGTACTTGCGCCACTGATGTTTCCTGTCGAGGTCGTCAGTCATTGTGTGCGCCCGCTTTCCCTTTCAATCCGTCTATTTGGGAACATGACCGGAGATCATAAAGTTGTCATGATTTTCACGTCAATTCTTGCAGTCGGACTGCCTATTCCGTTTATGGGTCTGGGAATTTTGGTGTCAGTGTTACAAGCATTTGTCTTTGTATTGCTGTCTGCCATTTATTTTGAACTCGCAATGAGTGAAGCTCACTGATTGCGCTGATTTATTTAACATCAAAAAGGATGTCATGAAAAAATTATTATTGTTGACGTTACTACTGTCAGCGAGTTTCCCTCTGTATGCAGCAGAAATGGGAGAAATGGCCACATTTGGAATTGCTCTTGGTGCCGGTTTAGCAATTGGACTTGCAGCTCTTGGTGGAGGAATCGGACAAGGTATCGCAATGAGCGGTGCATTGGAAGGAATTGCCAGGAATCCGAACGCATACGACAAAATTTTTACACCAATGATTATTGGTCTGGCACTGATCGAGTCACTCGTAATTTATGCACTTGTGATCGCGTTCATGTTACAGGGTAGAATCTGAAGCTCTCATTTTCTGCGGCTCTCAACGGGCCGCAACTCCCCACCTTATTTAGATTCCTTTATAATCTGATGTGAAAAGCCAGGTAGAAATAATAGATCATTTTACTTAACTCTTTCAGTTATCTAAAATCAATACGCCATCGGACTGTAAAAATTCATTTCCTGAAGCATTCTCTGACTTTCTTGCCAAACGTCAATAGTAGTTCTTTATCCATTAATATTATCTCCAAGATAAATGTAACTATTGTGTGCAATATAATCTACATACTATAGTTAGCATTTGATCTCCATTTTTGGTTGCAAAGAAAATAAATATCTTCTGAAAACTATCACACAATAATGATCAGCAGTCATGGTACATTTGCTTTCGACAAACTTCTATTAGCTATGGATTTAAATATAGGAAGAAATGAAAAACTCAGAAAGAATACTGCTTGAGTTGTCCTTATGGATGATTTAGATGAAATTCTACTAAGATATATTTTTTTGAGGACAAATCACAAAAATTTTGCTATGGTGTGATCTAGGGAGACAAACAACAAAAATAACTTATTTTTGGAGATAGATATGAGCGAGCAAATTTTCGAAATTCCGGCATCTACTAAAGCAAAAGCGTGGATCGACAACAACACTTATTTGAAAATGTATCAGGAGTCTGTGGATGACCCAAAAGCTTTTTGGGACAAACAAGCTGAGCGTCTGGACTGGTTTAAAAAGTGGGATAACACACTTGATTGGGACTTCAATGACGCACATATCCGCTGGTACGAAGGAGGGAAACTTAATGTTTCTTATAATTGTCTGGATCGGCACCTGGAAACACGGGCAGATCAAGCAGCCCTGATTTGGGAATCTGATGATCCAAATGTTGACAGAACCTTTACTTACAAAGAATTGCATGCAGAGGTGAGCAAATTTGCCAATGTGATGAAGAACCGCGGAATCAAAAAAGGTGACCGTGTAATGATTTATATGCCCATGATTCCGGAACTGGCAATAGCGTGTCTGGCCTGTACTAGAATTGGTGCTGTACATTCAGTAGTTTTCGGTGGATTCAGCGCAGAAGCCCTCAAAAACCGGATTCTTGATTGCGAAGGTAAAATGCTGATTACAGCAAATGCGGGAATCCGTGGAGGGAAAAGTGTTCCGCTTAAACAAAATGCTGATGCGGCCATGGAAGGTACCGGAACCGAAAGCTGCATAGTGGTGAAACACACGGATGACGACTGTAAAATGCAATCTGAAAGAGATTATTATTGGCATGAAGAAATGGCCGGCGTCTCTGCAGATTGTCCCGCAGAAGAAATGGATGCGGAAGATCCGCTTTTCATTCTCTACACTTCCGGTTCAACTGGAAAACCCAAGGGAGTTTTGCACACCACCGCAGGCTATCTGGTATACACTTCACTCACTCATCAATATGTCTTTGATTACCATGACGGTGATATTTACTGGTGTACTGCAGACATCGGCTGGGTTACCGGACACAGTTACATTCTGTACGGACCACTTGCCAATGGAGCAACGACATTGATGTTTGAGGGTGTTCCAAATTACCCTGATTTTGGACGCTTTTGGGACATTTGCGACAAACACAAAGTAAACATTTTCTATACTGCACCTACTGCTATCCGAGCAATTGCAAGAGAAGGAGATGAATTGGTCAAAAAAAGGGATTTAAGTTCCCTACGTTTGTTGGGCACAGTCGGAGAACCGATCAATCCGGAAGCATGGCTCTGGTATCACCGTGTAGTTGGCCACGAAAAATGTCCAATTGTTGACACTTGGTGGCAAACCGAAACAGGCGGGATAATGATTACTCCGCTTCCGGGTGCAACTCGTACTAAGCCCGGATCTGCGACCCGCCCGTTTTTTGGGATCCAACCTCTGTTGGTGGATGCAGACGGCAACGAACTGGAAGGTGCCGCGGAGGGTAATTTGTGTATAAAACACTCCTGGCCCGGGCAAATGCGCACCGTGTTTGGTGATCATGAGCGATTTATTCAAACATATTTCAGCACTTACAAAGGACTATACTTCACCGGTGACGGTTGCAGACGTGACGAGGACGGCTATTACTGGATTACCGGACGAGTCGATGACGTACTGAATGTTTCCGGACACCGCATGGGAACTGCAGAACTTGAGTCTGCAGTGGTACTCCACAAACATGTTGCAGAAGCAGCAATTGTCGGTTTTCCACATGAAATTAAGGGACAGGGAATTTACGCCTATGTGACATTAAATTCCGGAGTGAATCCAACTGATGATTTAAAAAAAGAATTGGTGCAAATGGTACGTAAAGAAATTGGTCCAATTGCCACATTTGACGTTATTCAATGGGCTCCGGGTTTACCTAAAACACGTTCCGGAAAAATAATGCGCCGCATTTTGCGCAAAATTGCTGAAAATGATATGGACAGCATCGGTGACACTTCAACACTGGCTGATCCTTCTGTGGTTGAAGATTTAATCGCCAACAGGCCTTCTTGATGAAATTTTACAAAAGTTTCCACTATTCAATCTGTAAAATTCTTAACCCGTTTTCTATAACGAGAATGTGATGAATTTTCATGATGAGTATCAGCAGTCTATAGAACAGCCGGAAGTTTTCTGGAGAAAACAAGCTGAACAGATAAAGTGGTATGAATTTCCGGAAACAATCCTGTCTCAGGACGAACATGGATTTTACCGCTGGTTTGCCAGCGGAAAGCTTAACACAGCCTATCTTGCACTCGATGTTCACATCGAAGAGGGACGCGGTGATCAGTTGGCACTGGTTTATGATTCTCCGGCAGCAAATATGCAGCAAAAATTTACTTATGCAGAGTTGCGAGATACGGTTGCAAATTTCGCCGGATGTTTGCGGAATTTGGATGTGGAAAAGGGAGACCGTGTCATTATTTACATGCCCATGGTTGCCGAAGCAGTGATTGCAATGCTTGCTTGTGCCAGACTGGGTGCGGTCCACTCAGTGGTTTTCGGTGGTTTTGCTCCAAACGAGCTTGCGGTACGGATTGATGATGCCAGGCCAAAAGTACTGGTGACAGCGAGTTGTGGAATTGAATTCACCAAAATCATTGAATACAAACCTCTGGTAGACAAAGCACTGGAAGTTTCCAAATTCCCTCCTGAAAATATTGTGGTTTTGCAGCGTCCACAGGCTCGAGCAACTATGCAGTCCGGACGTGATCACGATTGGAATGAACTGATGAGTCAAGCCTCTCCTTCTGATCCGGTTTCTCTGGATGCAACGGATCCGTTATATATTCTCTACACTTCCGGAACTACCGGTCTTCCCAAGGGGGTTGTACGTGACAATGGAGGACACGCGGTAGCCTTGAAATACAGTATGAAAGCTGTCTACAATACCGATCCCGGAGATGTTTACTGGGCAGGTTCAGATGTGGGTTGGGTAGTTGGACATTCATATATTGTTTATGCCCCGCTGCTTCATGGCTGCACTACCATCGTTTATGAGGGAAAGCCAGTACGTACTCCAGACGCTGGTGCATTCTGGCGAATGATTGCTGAACATAAAATAAATACATTTTTCACTGCTCCTACCGCTTTTCGTGCCGTAAAAAAAGAAGACCCTGAAGCTAAACTATTAAAGCAGTATGACATCAGTTCTCTGCGTACACTTTTCCTTGCAGGTGAAAGGTTGGATCCGCCTACTTATGAATGGCTGACTGAAATTTTGAAGGAAGCTCCACAACCTGGTATTCCAGTGGTTGACCATTGGTGGCAAACCGAAACCGGTTGGGCGATTTGTTCAAATCCAATGGGTATAGAACCACAGCCTGTGAAAAACGGCTCGCCGACTTTTCCAATGCCAGGCTACAATGTGCAGGTGCTGGACGAAGTAGGTGAGATTTGCAAACCCGGAGAAACAGGAAATATTGTAATTCACCTGCCATTGCCGCCAAGTTGTCTGCCAACATTGTGGAATGATGATGAACGCTTTAAACAATCTTACTTGTCTCAGTATCCCGGATATTATCTGACCGGTGACGAAGGAGTCAAGGACGAGGACGGCTACATTTTTGTAATGGGACGCACAGATGATGTAATCAATGTTGCCGGACACCGCCTTTCAACCGGAGAAATGGAAGAGTTAATTGCGGGACACCCGGCCGTTGCTGAATGTGCTGTCACTGGAATTGATGATGAATTACGCGGGCAAGTTCCAGTTGGGTTTGTTGTACTCAAAGATGGAATAGAAATATCTCAGGATCAAATGCAGGAAGAACTGATAGCAATCATTCGTAGAGAAATTGGTGCTGTTGCCTACTTTCGACAATCCGGTATCGTCAAGCGCTTGCCTAAAACCCGTTCCGGAAAAATCCTGCGCAAAACTATCCGGCGACTGGCAATTGAAACTGAGGTTTTAGTTCCTCCGACAATCGATGATCCTAAAATTCTTGATGAAATACGTGAAGTAATGCAGGAACGTGGAATTGGCCGGTACGCCACATCTTAACCTCAATTTAGGGTCGGCTTAATGTAACCGAAGTTTTTTTCCTTCCTTCACTTGAGTGCAGATGATCCAGCAAAAAACGCTATATATTTTCCTTGCAAATCGGACTGTATGGTTTTGGTTTGCACGAAAACGGAACTGCCTCAAACCTGTATCAAAGCCTCTTAATTCAGAAAATATCTTGGAGCATTGCCGTAAATGGAGTTCTTCGAGGATAATTTTGTTTCTTGAATTCCCATGGGTACTCACTCATTTTGATATCACAATTACGCTTTCATCGGAGGAGCTTGCATCCTTCGCCAAAATGCGTTTGAGCTTAGCAAATAAGACGGACACAGGAGAAAGAGGTGTCCAGGCAAAACAATCCGCAACTCAGTCAATGCAGTTGATCTATTTATAAAATTATCCAAAATGTCTGAAACTGCACACGTACAATTAAAATCTCAACAGAAAAGCAGGATCAAAGGACATGAAGTAATACGCTTCACACTCGCTATTGAATTAGCACCACCTACAACCAAGCAAACTCTTAATCTCAACACCCAAAAATAATATGCAGCCTGGACCTAAAAACAGCATCACGGACGTATCTGGAATCAAAGTTGGACACGCACAAGACATGAAATTAATGAGCGGAACTACGGTTGTTATTCCGGATGAACCTGCTGTGGCCGCAGTAGATTGCCGGGGAGGTGCTCCCGGAACTCGCGAAACAGATGCCCTGCATCCTGCAAACCTGGTTGAAGAGGTACATGCGGTTGTGCTCAGTGGAGGCTCCGCCATGGGATTGGATGCTGCAAGCGGAGTTGCGGCCTGGTTAAAATCAGCCGGCCGCGGATTCCCTGTTGCGACCGATGTCAGAGTACCCATAGTTCCGTCAGCAATTCTCTTTGATTTACTAAACGGTGGTGACAAATCCGAAATGGATGAGCACACTTATTTTGAGTTCGGGAAATCGGCAGTGGCCAGCGCGGACCTTGAATGCCCACTGGGCAATATCGGCGCGGGAACCGGAGCAAGTGCAGGAACACTCAAAGGTGGAATCGGTACTGCATCCTTGCAGCAAAAATCCGGAATCCTCACTGGAGGTCCCGGAAGCGGAAACGTCGGATTCACCGTGGGTGCACTTGCGGCAACAAATCCGTTTGGCTCAGTGACACTTCCGGGACGAGCTGATTTTTGGGCCTGGCCCTTTGAACGTAACGGTGAATTTGGAGGGCGGGGTGCACCAAAATTCGAACCGGAAAGTGAGCAGAAAAAAATAAACGAACTCTCACTTGATTTCGATTTCGAAAGTCCTTTTCAGCAAACAGAAAAGTCTTCAGAAAAATCTGCTGCTGGAAGTGTCTCCATAAACACCACAATATGTGTAGTAGCTACAGATGCAGCACTGACAAAAGCCCAGTCTCAACGGGTTGCCATCATGGCGCAAGACGGTTTCGCCCGGGCAATTCGTCCCGTACACACTCCTTTTGACGGAGATACAATTTTTGTTTTGGCAACAGGGGAAATTCCCCTTTCTGCCATGCCGACTGTTGATATTGCGCGTATTGGTATGATGGCCGCAGACTGTGTGGCCCGCGCAATTTCACGTGGAGTTTATGCTGCAGAATCATTGGGTATCTGGACCTCGTATCGGGATTCAATTAGAATTTAATTTAATTTGCTATTTTTCAGCTTTTTTGTGATGATACCCGTTCTTCTTTTTTTAACACCTCCATGAGGAGGTTTATTAATTCACATCTTTGGAGAATATAATGAAATCAATTATTAAAAGGTACGCAAAATTATTACTGATCAGTGGATCTGCACTGATCTTTTCCGGATCTGCATTTGCCGCAAAAACACATTTAACAATGGGGATGTCTTTGGAACCGCCACATCTTGACCCCACAGCGGGAGCTGCAGCCGCTATTGACGAAGTGGTTTATGCCAATGTTTTTGAAGGTCTGACACGCATCAATCAAAATGCAGAAGTACTGCCGGCACTGGCCGACTCTTGGATTATTTCCTCAGACGGACTTACCTATACATTTAGTCTTCGCCGGGGAGTAAAATTCCATGACGGTGCTGCATTTGATTCCAGTGATGTCGTTTTTTCATTGGAGCGTGCAACTGCCGAAAACAGTACCAATGCCCAAAAAGCACTTTTTTCAGCGATTACTTCAGTTGAGGCGCAAGGCAAAAATATTGTGGTTGTTAAACTGAAAACTCCAACTGGCAACTTTCTTTTTAACATGGGTTGGGGGGATGCAGTAATTGTCGATTCCGCAAGTGCCAGTTCCAATAAAAGTAAACCTATCGGTACAGGTCCTTTTACTTTCAAACGCTGGGTTAAGGGCGACCGGATTGAATTGGGACAAAACCCAAATTACTGGGGCAAAAAACCAGCACTCAAAACTGCAACCTTCAAAATTATTCCTGATCCTGCAGCCGCTGTTGCAGCATTGATGGCGGGCGATGTCGATGCATTCGCTAACTTTCCTGCACCGGAAATGGCTGCACAATTTCAAAGCGATCCGAGTTTCACTGTAAAAGTCGGCAGTACTGAAGGTGAAACGATCCTCTCTACCAACAACCAGCAAAAACCATTCAATGATCTCCTGGTACGCCAGGCCATTGCCCACGCACTTAACAAACAGGAAATCATTGACGGAGCCATGTTTGGTTTTGGAACTCCAATAGGAACTCACTTTGCTCCGCACCATGCTGCATATGTCGATCTGACTGGAACGTACCCACATGATCCGGTAAAGGCCAAACAATTGCTGGCAGAAGCCGGTTATCCAAATGGTTTTAAAGCAACACTAAAATTACCGCCTCCCAGTTATGCTCGTCGCGGTGGTGAAATCATTGCAGCTCAGCTTCGTAAAGTCGGAATTGAATTGGAAATAATTCCTGTTCAGTGGGCACAATGGCTGGATCAAGTTTTCAAAAACAAAGACTTTGACTTGACCATCGTTTCACATACTGAACCGATGGACATTGGTATTTACACCCGCCCCACATATTATTTCCAATACCGCAATTCGGGCTTCAATGCAGTCATTGAAAGCCTCAATGTAACCTCTGATCCAAAACGCCGCTATGCCCTGATGGGTGCAGCCCAGGCAATTCTGGCTAAAGATGCCGTCAACGGCTTCCTTTTTCAGTTGGCAAAACTGGGAATTTGGAACAAAAACGTGAATGGACTTTGGGAAAACAGCCCCGTCCAGGCCAATGACTTGACTGGTGTCAGCTGGAACAATTAATTTCCTCAAAGGCGCTTCAGATAATTCCCTGGAGCGCCGGGTTTAACAAATGAAATGACGACCTTCCTGGCAAAACGATTATTTGCTTTGCTGATCACCCTGCTGGTGGCATCATTGATAATTTTTTTGCTGCTGGAAATCCTGCCGGGCGATCCGGCTTCAATAATTCTTGGTGTTGGTGCACAGGAAGACACCTTAGCTGCGCTCCGGACAGAAATGGGACTGGATCTTTCTGCTCCGGAGCGCTACTTTCGATGGATTTTTGGAATCCTCCAGGGTGATTTTGGCCGCAGTTACACTTACGACACTCCGGTTTCAGAGTTAATTTTAGAGCGTCTTTCCCTCAGTTTGCCTTTGGCCCTTCTGGCAATTTCACTTTCCACTTTACTGGCCATTCCTTTTGGAGTTTTTGCAGCAGCAAATCATAAGCGTTTCGCAGATACCGGAATAATGGGCTTTGCGCAACTGGGCGTCGCCGTTCCAAATTTCTGGTTTGCAATCCTGTTGATCTTATTTTTTTCAGTCAAACTGGGCTGGTTTTCTGCAGGAGGATTTGCAGGCTGGGAAATGGGTTTGGGAGCGGCGCTAAAATCCCTGGTTTTGCCTGCAGTAGCCCTGGCACTGCCGCAAGCCGCAATTTTAGCACGTGTTACCCGTTCAGCAGTTTTGGAAACCGTGAGAGAGGATTTTGTACGCACCGCACGTGCAAAAGGTCTCAGCAGAAATGCGGCGCTGTGGAGGCATGCAGTCAGAAATGCTTTGATTCCGGTAGTTACGATCCTTGGATTACAACTTTCATTTTTGCTGGCGGGTACAATCATCATTGAAAACGTTTTTTATTTGCCCGGCCTGGGGCGTCTGCTTTTTCAGGCCATTGCCCAAAGGGATTTGGTAGTGGTGAAGAACATCGTAATCTTACTGGCTGCAACAGTAGTAACAATAAATTTTCTGGTGGACATGTTTTATGCAGCACTTGATCCACGCCTACGGGGCGGTACTCATGAGTGAATCAAGATTGAGTGAAATCTGGCAGCAAAGTTGGCAGCACCGTAGTTTTGTGATTGGCATAATCCTGAGCTTTATTATGCTTTTGACCGGAGTAGTTTCTTTGTTCTGGACACCTTATTCAGTGGAATTACTGGACATTCCACACAAGCTGCAGGGAGCATCGACCGCACATTGGCTGGGAACGGATCATTTTGGCCGGGATGTTTTTTCCATGTTGATGGTTGGAGCCTGGAATTCCATGTTGGTTTCTGTGTTTGCAATTGGATTCGGAGCAGGAATCGGAGTTCCGCTGGGCGCTTTGGCTGCAGGAAAACGTGGCTGGGTGGAAGAGAGCGTGATGCGTTTCAACGACTTTGCCTTTGCCTTTCCCGCCTTGTTGACGGCCGTCATGCTGTCTGCAGTTTATGGTCCGGGAACCATTAATTCTGTACTCGCAATCGGAATTTTCAATATTCCAGTTTTTGCCAGAATTACCCGTGGAAGTGCTTTGAGCATCTACAAACGTGAATTCATTCTTGCTGCTCGAACTGCAGGAAAAGGAGAAGTCAGGATTGCAATGGAGCATATTTTACCCAACATCGCAAGTGTCCTCATAGTGCAAGGTACAATTCAATTTGCCTTGGGGATTCTTGCAGAAGCAGGTCTGAGTTACCTGGGGCTTGGTACACAACCTCCGCTGCCAAGCTGGGGGAAAATGCTCAGTGAAGCGCAAACTATGATGTTTTTTGCACCTCAACTTGCAATACTTCCTGGACTGGCAATTGTCCTCACTGTTCTTGGCTTGAATCTGCTGGGAGACGGTTTACGTGATATTCTCGACCCCCGTTTGAGACGCCTGCGCTGAATCAGATTTGTTTTTGACAAGATTGCAGGATTTAGGTAAAAAAATATCAACATCTTAATCTTTAAATATTATTAATTATTTTTGAGGAGATCTAAGTGCTTAAAATCATTGATGTACATGTAGCTGATATACGATTTCCTACATCCCGTCATTCAGATGGTTCCGATGCTATGAATCCGGATCCGGATTATTCAGCTACATATGTAACTTTAATTACAAATTCTGCATTTAATGGGAATGGGCTGACTTTTACAATCGGCAGAGGTAATGAACTGTGTGTAGCTGCAGTTCATGCCTTAAAGTTTATGCTTATAAACAAGGACCTTGTTGAAATTACATGCAACATGGGAGCATTCTGGCGTTCGCTTGTCGGTGATTCTCAGCTTCGATGGGTAGGTCCTGAAAAAGGCGTGGTTCACCTTGCTACTGCAGCAATTGTTAATGCGCTGTGGGACTTATATGCAAAGATTGAAAGAAAGCCTCTCTGGAAATTACTAGTTGATATGTCGCCGGAAGAACTGGTGAGGGCCGTAGATTTTCGATATATTACGGATGTAATAACACCTGAAGAAGCCATCAAAATGCTTGAAGAAAATTTTTCTACACGACAGCAGCGGGAAGCTGAAATGCGTTTAAAGGGCTATCCAGCTTATACAACTTCTGCAGGCTGGTTGGGCTATTCAGATGATAAGATCAGGGCCCTGTGTAGAGATTCAATAGAGAAGGGCTGGACTCATTTTAAAATAAAAGTTGGGGGTGATATTCAGGATGACATAAGGCGGGCCTCAATAGTAAGGGAGGAAATTGGTTCTGATTGTAAGCTGATGTTTGATGCAAATCAAAATTGGGATGTTGAGGAAGCCATTGAAAATATGAAATTATTGGCTCAGTTTGATCCATGGTGGATAGAGGAGCCGACTAGTCCGGATGATGTTCTGGGGCATCAAAAAATTTCTGTTCAGATTGCACCAATCGGTGTAGCTACAGGAGAACATTGTCAAAATCGTATAATTTTTAAGCAATTTTTTCAGTCAAAGGGACTGCAATTTTGCCAGCTTGATTGTTGTCGTTTGGGTGGAGTAAACGAAGTTTTGTCAGTCTTGTTTATGGCGGCAAGATTTAATGTCCCAGTTTGTCCCCATGCGGGTGGAGTAGGGCTTTGTGAGTATGTTCAGCACATCTCTATTTTTGATTATATTTGTGTGTCTGGTAGTTTGGAAAATCGGATTATTGAGTATGTGGACCACCTTCATGAACACTTTGAGAATCCTGTGGTAATAAAAAACGGACGGTATATGCCTCCTCTGGATCCGGGATTCAGTATCACAATGAAAGCAGGGAGTTTGCAGGAATATGAGTTTCCCGGTGGAAGTGTCTGGAAAGATAAAAAATAAAATACTTATCTTTATCTGCACAGATTCTTTTGGCAGTAGATACGTAGCATGGGTATTGTAGCCTGGGTAATGTTTGTATCAGACACAAAGGACCTGATAGCAGAAAGATCAAGTTACCGGTGAATCAGGATGCAGCAAGCCGGTCTGTATGAGTTCAACCCAGAACTCACGAGGTATATGAATTTTGAGCATTTCAAGATTCTCTTTAACTTGAGCAGCTTTCAATGCACCAGGTATGACTGACGAAACTTGAGGGTGAGCCAGTGGAAACTGTAATGCGGCCGCTTTAAGTGGAATTCCATGATCTTCACAGATCACTTCTATAGACTGAACCTTTTTCCGCATCTTCTTACTGACAGCGGCATATCCGTATTTGGATTCTTTTCTGGAACCACTAGCCAGTATCCCTGACGCATAGGGTGAACCAATAATGATCCCAATACCACGCCTTTCACATTCTGGGAATATTTCTTTAAGCGGCTCCTGATTCAGCATGGTGTATGGCATGGCAACCAGGAAAAAATCCAGTTCGAAATGTTCTAAAAAAAGCGGAATCATTTCAATGTCATTGATGCCTGCTCCAACGGCCTGAATAGCTGCTGAATTCTTCATCATTTTTAGCCATTCCATTCCTGTCTCCAGTTCCTGAAGTTTATTGGAAACTGATTTACCATGGTAACTTCTGTCCAAATCATGAATGACAAGAAGGTCAATCCGATTCAACCCGAGCCGCATTGTACTGTCAAGAAATGAACGTTCAAATCCTGCCGCGGAATAATCAAAATTCCATTCGAAAGGAAGACCTCCGACCCATGGTGATCCGTCAAAGAGAACCGGATCACCTTTGAAAGGCCTATACACTCTTCCTACTTTGGTGGAAAGGATATACTCATGACGGTTTTTTTGGTACAGCAAATTGCCCAATCTATGTTCACTCAAGCCATGCCCATACCAAGGTGCAGTATCGTAGTAACGAATTCCTGAAGCATAAGCTTCATCAAGTGTTTCAATTGCTTGCAGATGCTCAACCTTTTCAAACAATTCTCCCAAGGGAGCACCACCAAATCCCAGTGAAGGTATTTTAATTCCAGTATTACCCAGAAGCCTGGTTTCAAAAGGGTTCATTTCAGTCTGTCTCTGAAAGTTTTAGAAGGGAACTATTCATTACTTAAATGGAGTCCCTAAATTATGTAATAAATTTTTAGCTTTCCTGACACTAAGTATAGTAAAATTGTGTTGAAAGATAAAATCCACAAATTACATTTTGTCATAAATGGGTATTCAGGATGAGAGAGATACAGGTAGTATTTGGTATTGATATGGAAACTGATATCGGCAGTTGGACTCCTTTTTATGAAGGAGTCACTAAGGGTACTCCGCTGTTGCTGAATCTGTTTGCCAAAAAATCTATTCCCGTGACAGCTTTCTGGGTTGCAGACACAGCCCGGCGCTTTCCAGAAATTGTACGGGAAATGGAATCCGCGGGTCATGAAACAGGAACTCACTCACTCTATCATGAGACTGTGGGCGACAGTTTGTTTGAAATTCCGGGAACTTATCCTCTTTTACCGGAGGAAGTGCAGCCGAGAATTAAGCTTGCCACAGATATACTGGAAGATATTGTTGGTCACAAAGTTGTTTCCTGGCGCTGCCCGAGGCTTTTTGGAGGAACTCATGTCACAAACGCCCTGGAGGCCCTGGGTTATGAATGTGATGCCACTTACCCCATGTATTTTTACAATGAGCAGCTTTTCCCTTATCATCCCAGTCAAGAAAACTGGACGGAACAGGGGAGTTTAAATTTGATTGAAATTATACAATTTGCTGACATGGGGATGGAATCAAAGGACGATTACGGTCGCGATAAAGACCAATGGCCTCTCTACCGCACACAGTCTACAGAAGCTTTTATTCCGCACATTGAATCCTTTATGAGTTATCTGGAAAAGAATGATCAGAGTCAGAAACCGATTGTCTTATGCTTTTATTTTCATCCATGGGAGTTTTGGGAAATGCCTGAGGGCGTGATTCATTTTGGAGAAGGTGGAGTGTTACCGGATCCGTTCCTGACCAAAGGTTGCGGTAAGTATTGCCTGAATCAGGTTGAACTGCTGATAGACTGGCTGAAGTCCAAAGAGGCCTCATTCCTTACGGCCGGCCAATGCGCCCGCAAATGGCATGAAATACTTACCCTACAGGAAATCTAAAGAACTGTAAGACAAGCAAAAATACACCTTAATTCAAAAGAGAAATTGTCCTTGAAGTGGAGTCCACTCAAAAGTCCTGCCAATTAGTCGTTTATATTTCTTGTAATTGTATCAATTAATTCGATTGATCTCTTTGGTATCGTGTGCTAGCTTGTAGATCCGAAGAACAATGAGGTCTAAATATTTGAATTCTCACCCCTAAAATGCTCGACATAATTGACACACATCAGCATCTTTGGAATCTGGAGCGTCTAAAATTACCCTGGGTGGAAGGGGTTCCGGCACTTAACCGCAGTTTCGAAATTTCGGATTATCTCAAAGCATCAGCAAGTTCCGGAATCAGACGAACTGTTTACATGGAGGTGGATGCACATCGGGATGACAAGCAGAAAGAGATTGACGACCTGACTCTGCATTGTAAGGCAGATTCGGATGTAATGCTTGGAATGGTCGTTTCAGCTGATCCATGTAAAGCAGGTTTTACTGAATTTCTGGATGCTAATTCCGGCAATCCCTTTATCAAAGGTGTGCGTCAGGTTCTTCACAATCCTGAAATACCACCGAAATACTGCCTCACTCCGGAATTTGTGCAGGGCATTCGTGAGTTGGGTAAGAGGGATCTACTCTTCGACATCTGCATACGTCCTGCGGAACTACATGATGCAGTTGAACTTTGCCGTCAGGTTCCGGAGACAACTTTTGTTCTGGACCATTGCGGGAATGCAGATCCCTACATTGTCAATGGGCAAAGAAAAACTGCTTCCTCCAGTTCTGATACAACTTATGCACATTCCCAAGATAGTTGGCAAAAAGGAATTTTCGAATTGGGAGAACTTGAAAACGTGTACTGCAAAATTTCTGGAATAGTGGCTCGTGCCGAAGCCGGATGGAATACAGACACTCTGGCCCCGACAGTCAATGCCTGCCTTGATGCCTTTGGTGTAGACCGAGTGGTGTTTGGTGGCGATTGGCCGGTTTGTACTCTAGGGACAAGCTTGGCGCAGTGGGTAGCGGCACTCAAGGAAATTGTCGCCAAACGTCCTGCAGAAATGCAGGAAAAACTGTTTAGTTTAAACGCTGAACAACTCTACCAGATATAGAATATAGCCGCTAAGATCGCCTAGAAAAAAACTTAGTGTCTCTTAGTGTTCTTAGCGGCTAATAAATTGATTCTTAATCCTGAAACATTGGAATTATTATGTTAAAAAATCTTGATCCCTTATTAAATCCAAACTTGCTTTACATCCTCCGTGCAATGGGACATGGCGACGTTCTGACCATCGTAGACAGCAATTTCCCGGCAGATTCAGTGGCTTCGACAACTGTTCATGGTGAAGTGATCCGACTGGATGGCGCCGGAATTCCGGAAGTTGCCCGGGCAATTTTTTCGGTTTTTCCACTGGACAGTTTCATTGAAGCACCTATTCAGTATATGCAGGTGGTTGGGGAACCGGAAACCATGCTTGAAGTACACAAAGATTTACATAAAATCGCTTTGGAAAATGCAGATCGTGAATGGAAAATGGATTCAGTAGAAAGGCATAGTTTTTATGAACAATCCAGAAAAACTTATGCTGTGGTAGCTACCGCAGAACGTAGGCCATACGGTTGTTTCATGATCACAAAAGGCGTAATTGGACCGGATGGGAAAGTAATGTAGAGAAAATATATTCAACCAGCTTCAAATAAAAGTAAAACATGGACTTGGGACTGAGAGACAAAATTGTACTTGTTACAGGGGGCGCAAAGGGAATCGGTGCAGCAACCGTAAAAGCATTTTTGGTAGAAGACTGCAAAGTAGTTATAGTTGATCGTGACACAAAAGCCGGACCTATTTTGGCTAAATCTTCAGGCTCAAAAGCCCGTTTTGTTGAAGCCGACCTTACAAATCTAAAATCCTGTAAACAAGCTATTGAACAAACCGTTTCGTGGTTCGGAGGACTGGACGTGCTGGTTAACAATGCCGGATTCAATGACGGTCTGGGACTTGAAACTTCTCCAGAAGATTTTATGACTTCTGTTCAAAACAATCTTCTGCATGTTTATGCAATGACGCATTATTCATTGCCCCAACTCCGCAAAGGGCCAGGATCTATCCTTAATCTCGGCTCAAAAGTTTCTGTTACGGGACAAGGCAAGACTTCAGCTTATGCCGCCGCAAAGGGGGCAATCAGTGCGCTCACCCGCGAATGGGCGGTAGCTTTGGCCCCGGAGAAAGTTAGAGTCAATTGTGTTATTCCTGCTGAATGCATCACAGATCAATACGAGCAGTTTTTCCAAACACAAACTAATCCGGAAGCCGCCAAAAAAGCCATCGCTGATATTGTACCGTTTGAACAAAGGCTAACGAAACCTGAAGAAATCGCGCAAACTATTGTCTTTCTTGCTTCCAACCGTTCTTCCCATACCACCGGGCAGCTCGTCTTTGTCGATGGAGGGTATACACATTTCGACAGGGCAGTGGGACATGACCACAATAAATGGTAAGACTTAAATGAGTAAAAAATATTTACTGGGTGTGGATGGGGGTACAGAAGGAATCCGTGCAGGAATATTTGATATTGCCGGAATTCCGCTTGCTTACGCCTCAACGACATATCCAACTCAGTTTCCTGCTCCGAGCTGGGCCGAGCAGTACCCCAACGACTGGTGGAATGCTCTCGGCAAGTCAGTCAGGATAGCGATTCGGGATTCCGGAATAAGTGTTAATCAGATCGCGGCAATGGCTGTGGACACGACTTGTTGCAGCGTGGTGGCCCTCGACGGTTCTGGAAATCCAGTGCGACCGGCACTGATTTGGATGGATGTCCGTAGTGCAGAACAAACCGAACAAATGCTCGCCACAGGGGATGATGCCTTGCGAATCAACAGTAACGGCAGTGGTCCAGTCTCCGCAGAGTGGATGATTCCCAAGGCTCTCTGGATTAAGCAGAATGAACCGGAAACTTTTGATCGTGCAGTCACAATTTGCGAATATCAGGATTACATCAATCTGCACCTCACAGGTCGTTTGGGTGCCAGTATCAACAATGTTTCCACTCGCTGGCATTGTGATTATACCGGTGATGGGGTTCCAAAATCGTTATTGGAAAAACTTTATTTAGGCGAACTTGCCGAAAAGTGGCCCCAGGATGTGTTTCGACTCGGAGAATTGGTTGGAGGTCTTACTCCAAGAGCAGCAGAACACCTTGGCTTAACTCCTGATTTGCCCGTTGTCCAAGGTGGTGCGGACGCGCAAATCGGCATGATCGGTCTTGGTGTCGTCAAACCAGGAAACCTTGCGCTCATTACCGGTTCTTCTCATCTTCACCTGGGATTGAGTGAAAAACCATTTCACGGAACAGGCATTTGGGGTACTTATGCAGATGCGCTTTTACCCGGACTGCACTCTGTAGAAGGCGGTCAGACTTCAACAGGTTCTGTAATTAACTGGCTCAAATATTTGTTTGGCGAATCCGATTATGAAGCACTCAACCGTGATGCTTCGAAACTTCCTCCAGGGTCAGAAAACTTAATTGTTCAGGAGCATTTTCAAGGAAATCGAACGCCACATACAGATCCAAAGTCGCGTGGAGCTTTCCATGGTTTAACTCTCAAACATGGTAGAGAACATCTTTTTCGGGCAGCGATTGAAGGGGTAGCTTTTGGCAGCGAACTGATTTTGGAATCCATGGGCAGTAACGGCTTTTTCCCCGAGAGCATTGTCGTTTCCGGAGGAGCAACACGCTCCGAATTGTGGCTTCAAATCCATTCCGATGTTTCAAACTTGCCATTGACCCTCACCAAAAATCCTGATGCACCTTTGCTGGGATGTGCTATCCTTGCCGCAGTTGGAGCAGGAATATACGAAGACATTCATACAGCAGTTGAACAAATGGTACAAATTGATCGCGTGATTGAGCCAAACTCCCAGGTGCACGCTGAATATCAACCGTTTTATGAAGCATACAAAGCAAGTTATGTAGGCTTGAGAAACATCCGCAATAATTTGGAGAACTAAATGTCTGAAAAAATCATACAATTTGGCCGTAAAACTGTGGTGGCCATGGTGCATATTCCAGCCTTGCCTGGTTCTCCGGATTATGATGCAGCCTCCGGAATGACGAAAATTATCGCTTCCGTAATCGCCGATCTTGAAGCGCTGCAATCAGGTGGAGTAGATGCAGTAATGTTTGGCAACGAGTTCGATCGTCCGTATGTACTCAAGGCTCCACCTGAAGGATTGGCGGCACTTGCCTCAGTTATAGGGCATGTTAAATCAATTATAAAGGTTCCATTCGGCGTGAATTACCTGTGGGATCCAGTAGCTACAGTGGCTTTGGCAGTTGCGACCGAAGCCAGTTTTGCACGTGAAATATTCACGGGTGTTTATGCCTCTGATATGGGACTTTGGGCACCGGACTGTGCCGGGGCTGCACGTTTGCGGGCCTCACAAGGACGTTCCGATTTGCAAATGCTTTTCAATATCAATGCGGAATTTGCCACCTCACTTGATACCAGGCCTCTAGCCGTCAAGGCCAAAAGCGCGGTGTTTTCCTCAAAGGCCGATGTGATTTGTGTTTCCGGGCCAATGACCGGAATGGGCGTAGATCAAACAGAGTTGAGAGAAGTCCGTGAGGCCCTTCCGGACACACCGTTATTAGCCAATACCGGAGTAACCATCGACACCGTTGCCGATATTTTTTCGCTCACCGACGGGTGCGTCATCGGCTCGCACCTCAAACATAACGGCGATACTTGGAGTGCTGTTGATCCGGAGCGAGTCCGGAAATTTATGGATAAAGTTGAAACTTTACACTGATTTTTCAAAACTGTTTTTATGCTTGATTCTCGCTGGGAACAACTTGCTGATATTCTGGTAAATTACTCGACCTCGACAGGTCCAGGAGAGCGTGTTCTGATCACTATGATGGAAACAGACACCTGGCCTCTGGCACGGGCCGTACATTCAGCGGTTATAAAGGTTGGTGCTTATCCTCATATTGAATTTCAGTCCACCCTGCTCCAGCGTGATCTGATGCAAAGCGGTGACCCTGAACAATTCGATAGCGCACATGAGCTTCAGCAAAAAGGGATGCAGTGGGCAGATGTTTACATTGGATTACGTGGTGCAGCTAACCCTCATGAACTGAACGGAATAAAACCTGAACGAATTACAGCTTTCCGGAAATCTTTAGGCAAAGTTTCTGCCTTACGAACCGAAAAAACCCGCTGGGTCCTGGTACGTGTTCCCAACGCTGCATTTGCCCAACAGGCAGGATTGAGTACAGACGAAATGATGGGGTTTTTCTTCGATGCAACACTGCTTGACTGGCAGGAAGAGAGCATACGTTACGATGCAATCAGGGAGTTCATGCAAACTACGGAAGAGGTCCGAATTGTCGGCAAGGGTACTGATCTCAGTTTCAAGACAACAGGACGAAAATACCTGATTGACGACGGACACATTAACATGCCCGGTGGTGAAATCTATACCGCTCCGATAGATGACAGTGCGGAAGGATACATTACATTTGAATTTCCCGCAGTTTTTGCCGGACAGTTTATCGAAGGTATCCGTTTACGTTTTTCTAAGGGCGAAGTGGTGGAGGCTTCTGCCGATAAGAACGAGGCACTGCTCCTGAAACTCCTTGAAATGGACGATGGTGCCAAGAGAATTGGCGAGTTTGGAGTTGGTGCAAATTACGGAATCAGTCGCTACTGTTATGATTTGCTTTTTGATGAAAAGATAGGCGGGACCGTTCATATAGCTCTGGGACGAGCTTATCCGGAATGTGGCGGAATTAATCAATCCGCTTTTCATTGGGATCTTATTAAAGATTTACGGGAAGAAGGTGTGCTGTATCTGGATGGGAAAAAAATCATTGAAAAAGGTCAGTTTTTGATATAGCGTGGTACACAATTATATTTACTTGGGAGAAAACTAAAACTTTAAGCTTTTAATAACCGGGTTGTCCGGTTATTATCCAATCGCATTGCGATTGGTTTTACGCTTCTGCGCTTTGTGCAGAAGTGGTTTTGAGCAAACATTTGTGTCATATTTTGCCTTCTGCAAAATGTACTGTCCGGTACTGCAAATGATTGTTAATTTCAATTTAATAGGAGCAAGATGACAAGCAAGAAAAAAATAAAACGTCGTCAGTTTGTGAAAGACACCTCTACAGCTGTAGCAGGAGCAGGAATATTGGCTGCTGGTTCAGGTGCAGGACTCGGTCTCTTTCCCAGGAGTGCCTCGGCAGCAAACATTCGGAGAGACATCCTGAGAATACCCGGAGTAGGTAAAGGGTCACCGACAGATTCAGACTGGCAGAAAGTCGGTGCACTGTGCCTTAACCCGACAAAAGCACGAGTTTCAAAGGGCGAATTTGGCGGCGTCGAATTAACCTTCATGGGACTCAATAACCAGAATTTGCACAACTTCCTGTTCAGAGGATTTCTGAAACCCTGGGAGAAGTATACGGGTGCAAAAATAAAATGGATTGATCTGGCACAGGCAGACTACAATGCACGTCTGCAACAATCCATTGCAACTAAAACGGTGGACTTTGATATTTTGGAAATGGGGGCTCCGTTTGAGGGTGATGTATGTGGCAAAGGGCTTGCCTCCGAAATGCCAAATTGGGTCAAAGAGCAAATAGAAATGGATGATTATGTCGGTTATCTGAAAGCTCCCGTTGGAACATGGAATGGAAAAACCTATCGGATTTCGATTGACGGCGATTGCCACAATTTCAATTACCGGGCCGATTATTTTAAAGATGCAGGTTTTGCTGCTGCCTGGAAATCTGAAGGGCACAATGGTGCCTGGGGCGTGCCAAAAACATGGCAGCAAGTTCAGGAAGTCAGTAAATTCCTCAAAGGCAAAAAAGACCCGACTTTCGGGGGAGATGCTGTCGGTTATCTTGATCCCTGCAAGGGCTGGGGTGGTTTTGGTTTTTACTTCCTGGCCAGTCGTGCTACGGCCTATGCCAAGCATCCTGACGATCCTGCATGGTTGTTTGATGCAGATACAATGAAACCACGTGTTAATAATCCAGCATGGGTAAGAGCAATTCAGGATGTCATTGATGTACTTCCTTCCCAGCCTGCAAACCAACTGAATGCAGACCCAGGCACAACCGCTTTTCAGCAGTTTCTCGCTGGAACAGGCTCGATGCTTTCCTGGTGGGGTGATGTAGGTTCCATGGCAAAAACCAGTGACGGGTCTGTCGTTGGTGACGTTGTTGGTTTCGACATTCTGCCAGGATCTGACGATGTCTATAATTCAAAAACAGGCAGATGGGATACGCTGCCCGGCGGACCCAACTATGCTCCAAATATGGCCTATATTGGCTGGGGAGTGTATGTCATGGCTCGTGTTGATAGTAACTCAAAAAAGCGTAAAGCCGCCTGGAGTGCCGCTGCTCATCTTGGAGGAAAAGATATCTCTCTTTGGGCTTCTGCGTATCCGTCAGGTTTTCAGCCCTATCGCAACAGTCACTTCAATATTGATGAGTGGGTTAATGCAGGATATGATAGAGCATTTATCACGTCTTATTTGGAGTCAGAGTCTAATTCCTACAACCATCCAAATGCAGCGATTGAGCCTCGAATTCCGGGGATCTTTCAGTACTACAGTGTTGCCGAAGATGAGTTGTCAAAAATTTATGCCGGTAAGTATGATGTCCAGACCGGAGCAAATAACATTGCGGCGGCCTGGGAGAAACTTACTGACCAAATTGGCAGGAAAAAGCAACTTGCGCTCTACCGCGCCTCACTTGGTTTGTAGCAAGATCATGCGATAACAGGTAATGGTTTGACCGGTGGTTCAAAGTAAAAATCGCCGGTCTATCCCGCTTCCCTTATTTCTTCACCAAATTTTAAAAGCTGAGTACAGCTCAGCATTCTTATTCACAAATACTCATTAGTATTTGCTTGCAAACTTTAAGATGACCACCACTTACATCGGCACAGATCACGTTCCTGCTCAACAGAAAACTCTGGGACGGGTAATTATTTTCATTGCAACTATTCTACTAATCGCATTGTTCCTGATTCAGATTTTACACAAGACTGATACCGTTACTTTTGGCTTTGAGAACTGGCGTCCTACCCTTTATGCATATCTTCTTTGGTCAATAGCCCTCTGCTGGGGGATACTCCTTATCAAAGGCGATCGTGGTCAACGTGCACTTTTTGTCCTGCCAGCCTTTCTTTTCACGATTGCAATGGTGATTTTCCCGCTGATTTTCAGCGTTTACATTTCTCTACACGATTGGAACTTGAGTGCCTTTGAAGGTCAAAAATTCAATGGACTGGATAACTTCCGGGCTCTTCTTGTAGATGAATATTATTGGAATTCCATGATGAACATGGTCTATTATTTGGTTGCAATCCTATTTGAGTACGCCATTGCTTTTGGACTGGCACTGTTGCTCAACTCACAAATCGTGGCCAGAAAATTCTTTCGGGTGGTATTTCTCATGCCTTTGATGCTCAGCCCTGTTGCAGTGAGTTGGATGCTCGGAAAATCATTGATGGAATATCGTTTTGGCCCGGCGGCGACTCTCGCGCGTCACTTGGGTTGGGAAAGTCCGGCTTTCTTTTCATCTCCGGAAATTGCGCGTTTTAGCATTATGGTTTTAGATGCCTGGACTTTCATTCCGTTTATGATGATTATGCTACTTGCTGGTTTGCAGGCCTTGCCGAAAGAAGTCAATGAAGCCGCAAAAATTGATGGTGCAACAGGATGGCAACATTTCTGGAAAATCACTTTTCCGTTGATGCTTCCCGTCAGCGTAACGGCAACTGTTATCCGGATTATTTTCAAATTAAAATTGGCGGATGTTGTCATCAACGTCACTTCCGGAGGTCCGGGTGGTGCTACGGACACGGTCACCAGTTTTATTTTCCGTGAATATCGAGACCGCTCAAATGTAGGCTACGGAACCATGATGGCTGTCGTTTATCTGATTATTATCATCATACTTATGACGCTAATGTTAAAACTTATCGAACGCTGGATGCAAAAAATTACATGAATCAATCTTCGCCAGGTGTAAACCTCGTTATATATCGTATCATGATTTATGGCGGACTTTTGTTTTGGGCCTTTTTGTGTTTGTTTCCCATTTATTGGACTATCACGACATCCTTCAAAACCGCAGTCAGTGTTACACAAGGTCACCTGATTCCATGGATTGACTTTACACCAAAATGGATCGGTTTTCGTTCACTGGGTTTATCTCCGGAAACAATTTTTCAAATTTCTACAGTTCGGGAAGAGTTCCTGAAAAGATTTTTTAACAGCGTAATTACTTCCGTAAGTGCATCCATACTTGCAGTAATGCTAGGTTCACTTGCGGCATATGGACTCAGTCGTTTCCAATATAAGTTAGGATTTGTCAAAAATTCAGACATCTCGTTTTTCTTTCTGTCCCAGATGATTCTTCCTCCGGTTGTACTGGCCCTACCGTTTTTAGTACTTTATCGTGAGTTGGCATTGCTCGATTCAGCTATTGGTCTGGTCATGCTCTATGCACTTATGGTTTTGCCAATAGTAATCTGGATCATGCGGGATCAATTTAGTACAATTCCAATTGAACTTGAAGAAGCAGGGTTGGTAGACGGCCTCAGTGTTTGGGGAGTTTTCATGCGCATCGTCTTACCAATTTCGTTTCCGGGAATGGTAGCAGCTTTTATCCTCTGTCTTGTTTTGTCATGGAACGAATACTTTTTTGCCGCCCTGCTGACTAGTGCCGATGCAAAAACACTCCCGGTCATGGTGGCCAGTCAAACAGGATCACAGGGGATCAATTGGTGGTCTATGGCGGCACTCTCTACAGCCGCAATTGCACCACTGGCAATTATCGGTGTTTTCCTTGAACGTTATATTGTCAAAGGACTTTCAACTGGAGCGGTTAAGTAGAGAGTATTAGAAACCCCGGTATGAACTAAGCAAGATTACCATCGTAAGTGCGGCATTGATCGGGTTACGTCATATCGAGTGCATCCAAGCCGATTCGAAATGCAAACTTACCGCAATTGATCATTCTTATGGATTTAATTTATAGGTGGGAAAACTATGTGGCAATCTATCAAGGCTCGCCCAACAATAATCCTTCTCCAGGCAATAAGGCGGGGGGCTTAACCACAATCCTGGAAAAGTCTTTGGGTGCGGCGGCGAAGGGTGGCACCACTAACCTTGTGGATGTCTATCCATATGCGGAAAAGATCACAGAGAAAGGTTTTGTTTTTATGGATACCCCTGGCTACGATCCGGCTTCGATCACCGGAATGGTTGCGGGCGGAGCTAACATTGCCTGTTTCACAACGGGGCGAGGCTCTGTTTTCGGGTGCAAGCCCACGCCGTGCTTGAAGTTGGCAACGAATACTACGATGTTTGAGCGTATGGCTGGCGATATGGACATCAACTGCGGTCGTATCGTAGATGGCGAGGCAACGATCCAGGAAATGGGGCAGGATATATTTGACTTAATCTTAGCCACAGCTTCGGGCGAATTATCAAAGTCAGAAAAATTGGGAATTGGCTCTGACGAATTTGTTCCTTGGACCGTTGGGGCGATTTTGTAAATCAACGACTTGCTGGATAGGAATGCCGTACACTTGGCCTTTGTTATTGGCTCTGACGGATAACGGCCTATAATTATCGCAGGATAGTATGATGAAGGCATTGGGTTTTTTGTCTGGGTGACGAGGAATTTTGCAATGATAAAATGTTTCTTCGCCAGCTATTTGGCTAGCTCTTTGATTGCAGTCGTAGGCAATAATTAAGCGCACGCGGACGAGCAACAAATGTCAAGTATCACCATGAAT
>ENA-UPTF01000543-UPTF01000543.1-marine-metagenome-genome-assembly--contig:-NODE-543-length-26048-cov-3.236110_pt1 | contig 26048 bp, 23 predicted proteins | sample MGYA00238166_ERZ767019 | MGnify/ENA primary metagenome ERZ767019 (study PRJEB28930, sample SAMN06266391) | marine metagenome | isolation source: Sea water from 250 m depth | place: Atlantic Ocean | study... | reverse complement strand
TGTCAGCGGATATACAGGTTCTACAAGTGGTAGATCCTCGGATTCCCCCGTAGTCGCAATGTGATCTGGATGAGTGATCTGTATTTGATTGCGATAATGTTCGACACGCCCACTTATGACTCTCTTTTCTCCTACTGGTAATTGTTTCTCTAAATAATCTTGATGAGCATGAAAAAACACAAGTGTCAGTGTCCCATCATCATTTTCACAGTAAATTTTGTATGGTTGACGGCGATGACGAGGCATCTCATGTTTCGTAACCCGCACAATAAAGGTAGCGATAACACCTGCGGGTGCATCTGGTAATTTTGGTGAAAACCGTCGATCGATAATTCCATTTGGAAGGTGCCATAATAAATCAATGTTCCGAGCGCCGGCGGCATTTGTTATCAAATTTCCGATGCGCGGCCCCACTCCTTTTAGCGTGTTAATGGGGGCAAAAATTGGAAAAAGGATTTTAGGTCTCATGGTATGGTGTTTAAATACGTTACTCTGAGATAGAGCACACTAAATCCTCTCGGATATGTGGTGAAATAGGTACGGTTCCTTGAGATGGGAAATATTACTTCTCATATTTCTCTTCAAGCTAAAGTTGACCTGTCCCGAGAAATTTTCTGCGCACTTCCACCTCTGGTGCTGACAGTTCGTGCACAAGCAATTATACCCCTTCTTATGATTAAAACTATGAACCAAAAAGACAAGGTCGATCTAGAAACAGACCTATCTGTCCGCAAAAAGCGTCTACAGTACCGTTGCTGGCATAGAGGTTCGCGCGAGGCAGATTTATTGCTTGGTCGCTTTGCTGATAAAAACTTGCCAATATTTGGCGAGACGGATCTTAATCAGTTTGAGGCCCTTCTTAATGAAGCTGATCCCGATATATGGGATTGGGTGGTGGGTCGAAAGCCGATTCCAGCTATGCTGGATCATGATATCATGGAACGCCTCAAAATTTTCTCATCGCAATTGAAAAAAAAGTGATTTCACTAGGAAAGTATTTTAGTTCGCCGGGACTAAGAGTTATTTCCGGGGCGCCTGACGGCAGTGATGCATTTGCGATTGCAGAGCTGTTGGCAGAGAAACCCCAACAAAACCTTGTGTATGTTGCGCGTAGCGACGTCCGTATGACAGCGATGGGAGAGGCGCTGACTTTTTTTTCGCCCAATGAAAAAATTTTGGAATTTCTTGAATCGCAAGAAGATGTAAAGATTTTACCAGGTAAAGAACTTATTAAAATGTCATCCCTGATATAATTTCGTCGCAACAACCTGTTGCATTATTCCGTCGGACTTGTAAGTAAGGTATATACCATACTTCACTGATCCAAAAGCGAGTAACAAGGGAGTTTAAGATGCCGGCATACGCCGTCATCGGAGCCCAATGGGGCGACGAGGGCAAAGGAAAGATCATTGACGTCCTTGCCGAAAATGCTGCAATAATCGCACGCTATTCCGGCGGCAACAACGCCGGTCACACTGTAATGAATGATGCCGGCACCTTTAAGCTCCATCTTGTGCCCTCTGGCATATGTTGGCCGCATGCAATGAACGTTATAGGTAATGGTGTTGTTGTTGATCCTGATGTTTTATTAAAAGAAATTCAAGAAAATAAACTCGATCCAGATCACCTTGCCGTCAGTGACCGCGCCCATTTGATCATGCCCTGGCACATCACTCTTGACAGACTTGAGGAGGAAAGAAGAGGCAGCACCGCAATTGGAACAACTGGCCGAGGAGTTGGCCCGGCTTACGTTGATAAAGTTTCACGTCAAGGACTAAGAGTCGGTGAACTATTAGACCCTGAGGACCTTGCACTAAGGCTCCCCGAGATCGTCAATTTTAAAAATGAAATCATCACAAAGATATATCGTGGAGATCCCATAGATATTAACGCAGTATTCCAAAAGACTAGTAAATGGATCAATGAGCTTGCCCCGTACATTCGACCGGTAGAAAATCTGATCGCTGAGGCCCTTGATCGTGATCATAATGTGATAGTTGAAGGGGCGCAGGGTGCATTACTCGATCTCGACCACGGGACGTATCCCTATGTAACCAGTTCAAATCCTACGGTCGGTGGCACTCTAACCGGTCTTGGAATGGGACCAACATCATATGGTGGTGTAGCCGGCGTCTATAAGGCTTACTGTACTCGTGTAGGTGCCGGGCCATTCCCAACAGAAATCGAAGGTGAAGTCGCCGAAAGTCTAAGAGGTGAACGCTCAAACCCAAACTCTGAATACGGGACTACTACTGGCAGAGCTCGGCGCGTCGGTTGGTTCGATGGTGTGGCAGGAAGGTACTCAGCTAAAGTAAACGGCTTCGACGGTATGATCATTACAAGACTAGATATTCTAGATGGATGGGATGAAATCAAGATCTGCGTAGCCTACGAAATCGACGGTATTAGAACCGAGCAGTTTCCTGTTGATGCTGTAATGCTGGAACGGGCAAAACCAATATACGAAACGGTACCGGGCTGGACAGAATCGACTCGCTCGATAACGAACGAGAGTCAGTTAAATGATGGAGCGCGCGCGTACGTCAATAAACTCGAAGAGATCGTTGGAGTGCGAACAAAAATTATCTCGACAGGTCCATTGAGAAAAGAAACTCTAGTGCTCGAGCAAATAATCAATCACTGATACATACATTAAATCGTCCATATAGAGTTAGACCGTTGACATAACAGTACGCGCCAATGTCTCCGAGTTGTGTCTCACCTTCACCCCATCAACCAATGCCAGGTTGCTCAAAACAATTTCCCGAGCATATTTTTCAGCATGGTCACTGTCCAATTCAACTGGAGCCGCCATCTCTGCCGAATAACCGCTCAACACATCACTAGAAAAGGTTCCAGTATTTGCTAGCAAATAATCAAGCTTACGAGATCCAATGTAACGGACTAATTCACGAGCGAACATAGAGCAGCTGTATCCATCTGTTTCCCCCAGTTTCGTCATTAAGTTACACGCATAAATAACCGGAGCGTCGGTATCGCGTATTGCATTACTGATTGCATCAACTAGAAGATTCGGAATGACACTCGTATACAAATCCCCTGGACCTAAAAGTATGACATCTGCTTCTGTTATCGCATCCAAAGCTCTGGGATTTGCTTCCACTTCCGCATCAAGAAAAACATTGGCGATACCAGGTCCTTGACCACCTCGCAAATCAATAGCAGACTCAGTGCGTATCACTTGCCCATCTATCAACGCGGCGCAAAGGTGGGCTTCATCCAAGGTAACCGGTAGTACCTGCCCCTGAAGCTGCATCATACGGGACATCTCGTCGATCGCGCCTTGGACGCCCTGATACACCGTAGTAAGTGCGGCCAACACAAGATTCCCAACACTATGACCCTTCAGGCTAGAAGTGGAATCAAACCTAAAATCTAGCGCACTATTAAATGCGGCCACCCGTTCATTTTCTTCAGGACTAAGGGCGACTAAACATTGTCGAATATCTCCAAGCGGGGGATATCCAAACTCATCGCGTAAAATCCCTGTACTTCCGCCGCTGTCAAACATAGTCACCACAGCAGTTAGATCAACATCGTAAGATTTCAGACCACGTAGAGCAACAGAGGACCCACTACCACCTCCTATGACGACAATTTTTTTTCTGTCAGCACTCAACCAAAGTGTCCTCTCCGCGTCCAGTTAAGGTGATTTATCCAGACACTCTATAAGATGCGACTCTTGAAACTTACAAAAACCGAAAACTAGGCATTTCTATGATGAAACAGGAACTTCAAACACGTATATAGCAAACTTATATAACTACTTCAGATCGATCGAATACTGATCCATCACAGGATCAAATCGATCACTAAATAATTTGAGTTCGTCTGCACCCGGAATCATAGGAAGGCGGGCAGGACCCACATTAAATCCAGATCTGTTCAAAGCATATCGTACTGGTATTGGGTTAGTGATTATGAATAGGCCGTTGAATATCGGAAGCAATCGCAAATGTTCCGCTGCAGCAGCTTCTACGTCACCTTCTAGAATCAATCCGATCATGTTTTTGATCTGGCGGCTGATTATATTCCCTGCCACGCTTACTATCCCATATCCGCCAGTAGTCATGGTCGAGAAAATCTCATTATCATTACCACTCCAAACATTGAAATTTTCAGGAGCCCCCTTGATCACATAAGCAATCTGATCAGCATCGCTGGAAGCCTCTTTCACCCCAACAATGTTTGGAACTTCCGCAAGTTTCAAGGTGGTTGCAGCATCCATATTCAATGACGTACGAGAAGGAACGTTATATAAAATCCCTGGCAACGAAACAGCATCTGCAATCGAGGTGAAATGCTGATAGAGACCACCCATTGTCGGCTTGTTATACGCGGGAACCGTGAGCAATAGCGCATCGACTCCAACTTTCTCAGCTTCTCGAGATAATGCAATAGAACCACGAGTATTGTTATTAGTCGTCCCGGCTACCACAGCTCCATCTTCACCAACGGCCTCTTTCACCGTAGAAAATAACTGAATTAATTCTTCGTCGTTCATTGCAGGCGCTTCGCCCGTTGTCCCACCAATAACCAATCCATCAGAGCCTGATTTCAGAAGCGCTGTTGCTAATTCTCCAGCACGCTTGTAATCAACATCTCCCTTTTCGGTAAAAGGAGTAACCATAGCTGTTAAAAGACGACCTAATTCTGCCATTTTTTGACCGACCCCTCATCGGCAAGATGCACTTGCTATTTTATTATTCGTTGTGACCTTGGATTCAGGACATCTCGACGCTGAGCTTCATCCATAATCTGTAGAGCATTAAGTGCAGCGCCTTTTCTCAGATTGTCACAAGACAGCCACAGGGCAATTCCGTTGTCGTGCGCAGTATCCTTGCGTATGCGACCGACCAGGACATCATCCCCTCCAGCTGCCGTTAATGGCATAGGGTATTCATTTCGACTTGGGTCGTCTACCACCAACACACCGTCATACTCCGATAGAACTCGTTTTGCGTCATGGACCGTAACATCGGATTCAAATTCGATCTGCAAAGATTCACTGTGAGAGATTTCAACGGGAACACGAACACACGTAGCAGAAACTGCCAAACTTTCATCGTGAAGTATTTTTCGTGACTCGTTCAACATCTTCTGTTCTTCCTTCGTATAACCGTCGGATAAGAAGTCATCCACATGAGGAAGAATATTAAACGCTATTTGGTGAGGATAGACATCTAAATCAGCCTTTGACCCTCCAAGTACATTTTCTGATTGTTGAATCAGTTCTTGCTGTCCCGCTGATCCTGATCCGGTAACCGACTGATAAGTGGCAACAGTCACAGCTTTAATAGCAGAAAGTTTGCGTAGCGCATCTAGGACCATAACAAATGGCGTACTAGTGCAATTAGGTGTGGATACTATCCCAGGATGCCATTCAATATCGTCACCATTAACCTCCGGTACAACCAGAGGAATTGATGGATCCATACGAAATATCGAGCCCTTATCAATGACAAAAGCACCTTGCTCAACAGCTCGAGGCGCTAGGCGCCGACTAACTAAACCACCAGCAGCGAAAATGGCTACATCGATCCCATGAAAACTGTCAGATGAAGCTTCTGAAATAACAATATTGTCATCGCCGTATTGAATCTTCCTCCCAGCCGAACGAGCTGACGCCATAAGAGTTATCTTGTCGGCAGGATGATCGCGCTCGAGAAGAAGTTTAAGCGCCGTACCGCCGGCAGCACCTGTAGCTCCCACTATACCTATATTTAGATCTCTAATATTCATTTTTAACGTTTCGCGTTCTGATTCATGACAAGCTAAATTATCTAATCCTGCTCTAAAAGTAGAAACGTGACCAAATTAGTAAACAACAGTATAAAAATCGTAATATCTGCTAAGCATTACGCTTGTCTAGGCCCAGGACACTAGCCAGGCCTATTACAAGCTCATCGGATTCACTTACTCGCTTTACCGCGACCATTACACCTGGCATAAAACTTTCACGATTAATGGAATCATGAATCATCGTCAGGGTCTGACCTAATGCGCCAAACACCACTTCGTGTCGAGCAACGCGACCTGGCATCCTCGCACTATGAACGTTAATACCTTGGAAGTCGCCACCTCGGGTACCTTCAAGAATCTGAGATTCCACAACATTATGGTCAAACCCTGAACCCCGCCCTTCGATCATCGACTCAGCAATGGACAAAGCCGTACCTGACGGAGCATCGACCTTTGCTTCATGATGACTTTCCAGCAAATCAGCATAATCAAAATACTTAGAGGCAATTCCTGCAAGATGGATTAAAACCACCGCTCCAAGAGCAAAGTTTGAAGCGGATATCACTCCTACCTGCCTCAGTTCAGATAATCTCGCTATCTCTTCAAAGTCGTCAGGGGCCAGTCCAGTAGAACCCGAAACAACTCTAACCCCTGCATCGATACAAGTGATAATTGCACTTTTCGCAGCTTCACCATTAGTAAAGTCCACGACTACATCAGGTTTAACTATTTTGAATAAATCTGAAAGGCTCGGAGCCAAGGGAACAGATATTGAGGTACCCGAAACTACAATTGCGGAGGAGGAGGCAGCAATATCAGCACCGCCAATTGGGATCACTCCAGGTTCAAGAGCCGCAGCCGTAAGAACGGTAGATCCCATTTTGCCTAACGCGCCATTTACTGCAACTGTAATTTCCGATGCCATTTTGTCTTCAATGCTTGACTAATTAATCAACGACGACGCGGTGGACCCGAACGTCGACCACTCCCATCATATCCACCAGTTTGACGCCTTGTACGTCGGTCTCCGCTACTACCTTCATCACGACCTGAACGATCCGAACGGGGAGCCCTGCGGTCGGAATCAAAATCACGCGGTTGACGTCTTGAGTTGCGCCCACCACCACGAGTATTGCGATCTTCACGATCATTTCGACCACGAGATTCGCGCTTTTCCGAGCGAGGAGTATCAAAAGAATCCCCACCCTCTTGATTACTTTCTTCTAATAAAGCCCTATGGGACAGATCGATCCGTCCCATACCATCTATGTTGATAACCATCACCTCTAGCTCGTCCCCTATATTTACCACGGATTCAACATCGGGAACTCGGTGCTGTGCAAGCTCACTAATATGAACCATCCCATCCTTACCGGGCAGGATTTGAACGAACGCCCCGAACGGCATGATCCTAACGACCCGACCCGTGTACTTATCTCCAACCTCCACATCTTTGGTAAGAGCATTGATAGCGGCTTCTGCCTTCTCCGCATTCTCCCGGTCAGGCGATCCAACGACAACTGTACCGTCGTCTTGAACATCAATAGTCACACCAAATTCTTCAATCATCCCCCGAATAACCGACCCACCAGGTCCTATAATCGCACCAATTTTGTCGGTAGGAACTTTGAGCGAAAGCATACGCGGCGCATATTCGCTGAGATCATCTCTAGAAGCAGCGATAGTTGCTTCCATATTGTCGAGAATTTGCAACCGAGCAATTCGAGCCTGCTCGAGAGCCTGTTTCATGATCTCGAAAGTAATTCCCTTTACCTTGATGTCCATCTGCAGTGCAGTGACACCTTCTCGTGTACCTGCAACCTTGAAGTCCATGTCACCCGAGTGGTCTTCAGCACCTTGAATGTCGGTAAGGACAGCGTAGTTGTTGATGTCGTTCTCGTCGGTAATTAATCCCATCGCAATTCCGGCAACAGGAGATGAAATCGGAACTCCACCGTCCATCATTGCCAACGAACCTGCACAAACACTCGCCATCGAGGTTGAACCGTTCGATGCAAGCGCCTCTGAAACCAAGCGAATTGTGTAAGGGAAGTCGCCCTGACTCGGTACAACCGGTGCCAAAGCACGCTCGGCGAGCGCACCATGACCAATTTCACGACGACCAGTGAATCCAAATCGTCCAGCCTCCCCTACCGAGTAAGGAGGGAAGTTGTAGTGGTGAATGAAGTGCTTTTCAGTCTCAGGACCGTAAGTGTCCATGCGCTGCCGCTCACCGGCCGAAGCCAAAGTAAGCACACCCATGATCTGGGTCTCACCACGAGTAAATATTCCCGAACCGTGAACGCGTGGCAAGTAGCCAACTTCAGAGTTCAAACCACGAAGCTCATCGAGCTTACGCCCATCTGGCCGTGAACCGTCTTCGAGAATCGTGCTACGAACAGCCTCTGTTTCCAGTGCATATAGAGCGGACTTCACGTGACCAGAATCGTGATCGACAGAAAGTTTCTCGATAGTCTCGTCCATCACCTCGTCCATACGCCCTTGACGCGTGGCTTTGTCACCGGGTGATTTGAGAGCCTTTAGGAAATCTTCACCAACGAGTTCTCGGGTTGCATTCTCCGCAGCCTTCTCTTCGTCAGAAACAGCAGGAGCTTCCCATTTCTTCTTTCCGACTTTGGCTTGAATCTCTACAATCTGCTCGACAATCGCTCCATTAACCTCTTGAGCCAGTTCGAGTGCATCTAGCAGTACTGCTTCAGATACAAAGTTTCCGCCAGACTCAACCATCATCGTGGCTTCGCCGGTTCCCGCTACAAGCAACTCAAGATCACTTGTCTGCAGTTCTTCGTATGTAGGGTTGACTACCAACTCACCGTCAATAAGACCAACAACACAGGCGCCGATAGGATCGTTGAATGCGATATCAGAAATAGCCAGGGCAGTTGAAGCGCCTATGATTCCCATGGCGGGGTAAGGATTCACCTGATCTGAAGCCAAGATCGTTACGATGATCTGGATTTCGTTGTGAATTGTCTTAGAGAACAAAGGTCGAATAGGTCGGTCGATCATACGACTGGCCAAAATAGCCTCAGTGGCGGGACGCCCTTCTCTCTTGAAAAAACCACCTGGGAGCTTACCCGCAGCGTAAGATTTTTCAGCAACATCTACAGTAAGTGGCAAGAAATCCGCTCCAGGACGAGGTTTTTTCGATGCCGCAGCAGTTGCTAGCAACATAGTTTCGCCATATTGAACTGTTATTGCCCCTGCAGCTTGATTGGCAACTCTACCGTGCTCGAACGCGAGAACCCGGCCGCCTATTTCCATTTCAAATTTGTTTATCATTTTTTATTTCTACTTCTGTACGTGTGAATCCCATTGCCATATTTTTTGAAGGATTGTTAAAGCCACCATGGCCTGAGCAAGTCCAATACCCACAAGACCTGTATCAGTAGGTACTGTGATAACGGATTGAACAGGCAAAAACTTCCTAACTAAGAAATTTTTTACCTGCGGAGTCCAAGCTTGTTCACCAGGTCGGTGTAGCGACCAACATCCTCTTGGTTGAGGTAATTAAGCAAACGCCTGCGTTGACCTACTATCTTAAGCAAGCCACGTCGACCGCTGTGATCATGGATGTGCTCGCGCAGGTGCTCGGTGAGCTCCTTAATACGAGCCGTGAGCAGAGCTATTTGAACCTCGGACGAACCGCTATCACTTGCGTGAGTTCGATACTCCTCAATTACAGCAGTTCGTTCTGAGTGATCCAAGTTAAGTGCTCTCCAATTGGCAAGGCCTCAGCAACACTGCGGAGGTTCCGAATAATGGGATTATTAGTTTTCTAGATTACTTCGTTTCTGTTCTTATGATCTCCGGACATCCTAAGAATATCACGAAGGTCGTTGTTCCAACACAGTTTTACTACCACGGTTTGAGTCCTAAGAAGGAAAACGAGCTCAGAGTATCAACTCAGATTCAACTGAGATGTAAGTGAAATTATTTCGTGTTATAAAAGTCCTATATGATCAAAAACCACCGGCAAGGTGATGCTGAATTGCTTGACAGTTTAGAAATGCGCCGAATAACATTGCGTTTGTACATGCTACAAGTCTTCGTTGTAACTCAAGCGTAATGTGGGGTGATTACCCTCTTGTTGCGCAATTTTGCGTTATTTGCACGTTGAGTTCCACAGACTCGTGTAGCGCGAGGTAACTCAAAAAATAAGACTGGAGGACGGAGCCCAATGACAGAACCGCTCCGCGGAAAGCTAAAGGCTTTCCTTTTGATTGGTACGATGTTCGCCCTTATGGCAGCGATTGCCTGTCAAGGCGAGCGCGGTCCGGCTGGTGCCCCTGGTGCTCCCGGCCTTCCAGGCCTTCCCGGCCTTCCTGGTGATTCCGGAGAATCTGGCGCACCTGGTGAACCTGGTAACCCCGGCAACCCCGGAGCTCCTGGTGAGCCTGGCGAAGCTGGTGCACCCGGTGAACCTGGTAACCCTGGCAACCCTGGTGCGACAGGACCTGCCGGTAAAGACGGTGCAGACGGTGCAGACGGTGCAGACGGTGCAGACGGCACGACACACATCGCTGGACTTGCTGTAGTTGGCGGAAGCTCCGCAGAAATAACTGATGGAGCAGCGTCTTTCACCATTATCGGTGGTGGATTCGCCAAAGGTGAGAGCATTTCGGTGTCAGCGAAAAAGAGTGGTTTTGACAAACTCCTCTCAGCGTCAACTTCGAAGCGCAATGATTCTCTAACCGTTGCAAACGAAAACGGTGCTTTTTCACTCGATGTCGCTGCTGATGATTGGGGTGAAGGTATCTATACCATCCTGGCCACTGGCGACCAAGGTAATCGAGGAGCGACAGCAGTCTTGCTTGTAGACAAGGTAGACGGCTAAACCCTCATCCTGAATGGATTAAATTAGACGCCCCGGTTTCTGACCGGGGCGTCTTTGTTTAACTCAATCACCTCAAGTTATGGACGCTTTAGATCTGGACACGCTTGCTGTAGACATCCCATAAGAGTTCCCATCGAAATGGCACGCATAATGATCGAACACAATGCACATACCGACGGGATAGACCTTACCTGCATAGGCGACTAGGAAGAACCCTGAAAACACAGGGTTAGCGATAGAGCCCCGCACTAAGACAAGACAAATAGTACGAATGTCTTACACAGAAACATTTATACCGCAAAAGGACACAATCAGAGGGATCGGATTCATAAGGTATTATCGAATCTGCATCGATGAACGCCTACATACCGGTGTAGAAGATAATGTCTATAACTGCTAGGCCGACTAATCCGTACTCAAAGGTTCAGTGTCAAAGAGTTCAATTTTCACCCGCCTTATCCGACGGCCGATTACAGCCTGAATTGTGATTTTTATATCACCAACTGTAACTGTATCTCCCGGAGATGGCATTTTGCCTAATTCACGTAATACCAAGCCACCTACGGTGTCAAATCCTTCTGGGACTATGGAAGTCTGAAGAGTTTGGTTCATTAAATCTATTGAAGCTCCAGCATCAACAATTATCTCTTTTGGACCAACTGCTTCTATTTCTGGTCCATCTACATCAAATTCGTCAATCAGCTCTCCAACGATCTCTTCAATGAGATCAGTAACCGTGGCCAAACCAGAAACCCCGCCATACTCGTCAACCACAATCGCCAAACCAGTCCGATGTTCTTGTAATTGCCTTAATAAACGCTCGAGACTTTGGGACTCCGGTACGTGTAGAGCTGGGCGGGCGAGATCCTCAACTGGACTATGGGGATCTCTGTCATTGTCCAAAGCAGAGAGAACATCACGGGCAAAAACGACTCCCACAATAGTGTCTGAATCGTCTTCATAGACTGGTATTTTACTGTGTCCTCCAACGGACATAAGATCGGCAACGGCACCGATGCTAGATGTTGCAGCTGCCGTGTTCATGTCGACACGTGGCACCATAATCTCACGAACTTTCACAGTATCCATCCTCAAGATTCCACGGATCATCTTCAATTCATTTTGATCTGCTGGGATGACTGATTCCTCAAGAAAATCTAAACTTTCCTGAAGCGCTGCTGAAACATCTTCATCAACTGCATCGTCTCCTCGACCGCGCGAAAGTGAAAAATCAACAATATGGGAGATCCCAGGAATAACGCTCGTCCAACGCAAAACCATTCCAGTAGGTTTACTTATTGCTCGTGCCCAGTTTCGTTGGTGTCCAGATAAGCCGGATGCAACTAGTTGAAGCACCACGGCACCTATCGCTGTCATCAGCCAGCTCAACCCAAGTTGATAACTTAGAATAGTGACTCCATACCCTCGTTCCAAAATCGCAAATACCAGTAGACCACTAGATATAAGTGCAACGGCCTGAACGCTTCTACCAATCAAGCTAGATTCAGCGCTAAGTCTCCCTGAGAGCCCATCATCCTGATGGTCGACCCCTGATTCACCATTGGAATTAACGCTCACATCGTTACTGGGATTGCGAACATTCGATGGAAGAAGATTTATCCGCGTACCAAGTGAAGAAATTGCAAGAGCAATGAAAAAAAAGACACTACCTGAAATAACTAACATGAGAAGTAACATGTGTTCAGGTGACATTACAGTTCACCTTAAACTTCGGGGCTTGCCGATTGATATCAGGAGGCTGGTCGGAGCTTTTATGATCTTTTACTGTTCTAATCATTCCCTTGAATTTCTGTCCTAGAGTATTCATCAGGCACATTAAAATCATTTGGTGTTTAATGATTTAGCAGGCACCCCAACCACAGTTTCACCTTCATATACCTCAGATCGCACAACCGATCCTGCACCAGTACGTGCAAAGTTACCAATTTTTATCGGAGCTATTAGCATAGTGTTGGAACCTATGAAGGCACCGTCTCCAATGACCGTCCTGTGCTTTTCAATACCATCATAATTACAAGTCACAGTACCGGCACCGATATTGACTTTTTCACCAACAGTAGCGTCTCCCACATAGCTGAAATGCGATATTTGGGAACCAGATCCGATCACTGAGTTCTTGATCTCAACGAGATTACCGATCTTTGCTTCAGTCTTCAATTCAGAACTAGCGCGGACAAGTGAATTCGACCCCACATAACATTTCTCTCCAATTGTTGAATCGACCACACGAGCACCATCAACTGTTGCATCGTCCAATATTTGGCTCCTCGTAATTTTTGTATTTGAGCCAACTATGACATTGCGACCGATTTTCGAGCCTGCTCCAATATGGCTACCAGCACCAATCTGTGTGTCACAACCAATTTCAACGCCAACATCAATATATGTCGAGTCGGGATCTTGAATTGTCACGCCACTTTTCATGTGCAATTCATTTGCCCGCCGCCGCACAATTTTTTCTACACCTGCCAACTCCTGTAGGTCGTTAATCCCTCTACCAGAATCAGGATTAGAAACCAACATCGTTGACCGCCCTAGCTGTGATGCAATCTCAATAACCCTAGGTAAATAAACCTCCCCATTTTGAGCGGGCTGTACTGAATTAATAACGTCCCATATCCAGTTATTATCGAGACAATACCAGGCAGTGTTAACTAGATTGTTTTGTAATAATCTTTGATCGGCGTCACTCTCTTCAATAACTGAAACCGGCTGACCTAAATCGTCAAGTTTGATTCTCCCAAGTCCTGAGGGGTCATCGACCTCAGATGCCAAAATAGTCGACAGCGCCTTCGACCCTCGGTGTAACTCGATCATTCGCCTCACAAACTCACCGGTTACAAGAATCATATCCACAGGCGCTACAACGAGTGTGTCAGCGGCAGGGAAGACTGATCGGGCCGATTTTAGGGCATCCGCGGTGCCTAGCGGTTCGGACTGGACCAAAATTTCAATATCATCTGCTAATAACTCTTCAAGTGCAGAATTACCTGCTAATTCCTGAGAAACGACAACTCCTATTGCTTCAATTCCCCCAACGCGCATTATTTGTACGGTATGGGCAAGCAAGGACAGTCCTGCGACTGCATGAAGAGGTTTTGGTTTCTTCGTTCGCATTCGCGTCCCATTGCCGGCAGCGAGAATAATTCCTGCAACGGTCATTCAACCAACACTTCTTACAGTTAGTGAAATCATATTCGTAACCAACCAGTTTACTTTAACGGTGAGTACTTTCATTTAAAGTGCAAGAATCTGCTTAAATATTTGCTGATACGAATAGGATATTGATCATCAAGTAGTTTTATCGTAAAGATCCAGATTGTCCGAAGTCAACATTTTGACTTACCAGCGGAAAGTAATTTATGAAACCAACGTACTTGTACATGTGAAAATATAGATCAAAATCGACTATTAGATTGTTATAGTTGATGCTCTAGGAGAGATGGCTGAGTGGCTGAAGGCGCCGGTCTCGAAAACCGGTATATGCATTCCGCATATCGCGGGTTCGAATCCCGCTCTCTCCGCCAAACATAATTTGGTTTGTGTAATCACACACTAATAGCGTTAAGCTTATTTATGAGTAACTAATTTGCTGCAGCGGAGAGGTGCCAGAGCGGTTTAATGGGCACGCCTGGAAAGCGTGTGTGGGTGCAAGCTCACCGCAGGTTCGAATCCTGTCCTCTCCGCCATTTCACTTAAAAGCCTTTGTGCTTCCAAAAATTGTGGCGGATTATTTTGCAACTTAATTGTCTGCCCACCAGAACACTTAATAAACAAATACAAGCCAACCCCACATCCACACGCAAAATAAATAATTATGTATAGTCCGGCGGAAAAGCGCTTGACAAACTCGCGCGTGAAAACAATGTTTAAAAACGAGACATTGTCAAATCGTATAAATGAAACAAGCCAAATAACCAAACATACGGTGACATCTCTCTCAAGAAAAGAACGATCGAAAGTCTGCAATTGACTATCGATGCGAGGAAAAAGAATTTGACGACAGATGCAAAACGTGACTTGGTAATCGTAGAATCCCCATCCAAAGCTAGGACGGTTGGCAGGTTTTTAGGCAAAAATTATGTGGTGCTCGCCTCTATGGGCCATGTACGTGACCTGCCGAAAGACTGGGATGTTGAAGACATTGACAACAATTTCCAGGCACCATATGTAAACACAAAAAAAACGCTTATATCAGAAATTAAAAAAGCAGCTAAACAGGCCGAATCTGTTTACCTCGCAACCGACCCCGATCGCGAAGGGGAAGCGATCTCCTGGCATCTTGTGGAAGCAGCAAAACTCGGGGATTCAAAAGACCTCAAGCGAGTTGTTTTTCATGAAATCACGGATGCGGCAGTCCAAGAAGCATTTGCACATCCACGCCAAATCGACATGCATCTAGTAAATGCACAACAAGCACGTCGCGTACTTGATCGTGGAGTTGGTTACAAGGGAAGTAATTTTCTTTGGTCCAAAATACCTGGAGGAAGGCGAAAAGGCCTTTCGGCAGGCAGGGTTCAGTCGATCGCACTTAAAATAATAGTTGACCGTGAGCGAGAGATCGAAGCTTTCAAACCTCAAGAATACTGGGTGATAACGGCAGATCTCCAAACACAATCAACGCAAGATAAACACATCTTTTCCGCTTCACTTAAGACCATCCCAGGGCAAAAAGGAAAGCCTGTTATCAATAATGAATCGGCAGCAATGTCGATCAAAGATGATCTAGAGCGAGCCGTATATAAAGTTTCAAATGTAACTAGGCGCGAGGCCAGACAGCGAACTCGTCCACCATTTACTACAAGTACGTTACAACAACAGGCAGCCCGCTCGTTTAGATATAGCGCTTCACGTACTATGCGCATAGCCCAAAGTCTTTATGAAGGGATAGTGCAACAAAATTCGGAGCCCGAGGGCCTGATCACCTACATGCGAACAGATTCAACAAATCTCGCTGAAAATGCTTTGACCGAAGCTGAAAAATTCATCGTCACAAAATATGGAGCTGATTATTCATCAGGCCCCCGTCGCTATAAAACTAAGAGCAAATCAGCCCAAGAAGCCCATGAAGCGATCCGACCCACATCGATAGAAAACACGCCCGAAAAACTCACTCCGTACCTGTCATCTGAGCAACTTCGCCTTTATACGATGATCTGGAAACGAACAATCGCAAGCCAAATGACTGATGCAATCGTCGACAATACTGGTGTGGATATAAAAGCAATCGCAACAAATGGCAAAGAATACATAGTTCGAGCAACTGGCTCAGTAATCAAATTCGATGGATTCCGAAAACTGTATATAGAAACCAAGGATGAAGATTCACAGAATGACGATAGTGCACAGTTACCCTCATTACAGGAAGGGGATTCTCTGGAAAAGCAGACAATCAATGCTGATCAGAAATTTACCCAACCTCCACCTCGTTTCACTGAGGCAAATCTAATACGCTTTTTGGAAGAACAAGGAATTGGAAGACCTAGCACTTGGGCCACCATTGTTGGCACAATTGAAAAACGTCAATACGTTGATCGAGAAAAAAGTCGATTTAAACCAACTCCGACAGGCACGGCCGTATCTGACCTTCTCACCAAACACATTTCAAGCATTATGGATACCGGGTTTACGGCCGGAATAGAGACCAAACTGGATTCTATAGCGGATGGGGATCAAAACTGGATCAACATGCTTAAAGAATTCTTCGAACCATTTGTCAAAGAAATAAGCATTGCAAAGGAGAAAGCTGATCGAGTTCCATCAGAACGTCTCGTACAGCTAAGTGATGAAAAATGTCTCGGTGGAGACTATTTGGTCATTCGCCAAAGCCGATATGGAAAATTCCTCGGATGTGGAAAGTTCCCAGAATGTCGAGTTGCAATTTCAACTAGACCAGGCGAACGCGCTTCAGGTGAGGTCACGGAAAACTGGAAAGTCGACTGGGAAGCTGCCATGGAAAACTGCGCCATTGCCCACCCCGAGGCTGCTGCGATCTTCGCTGCCGCAGCCGAAAAAAAACGCGGCTCACGCAAACAGTCAAAAAAGCGAGCTAAAACGAAAGTCAAGTCTGGAAAGTAACGCTTTTTCAACCTGGGAGGGATCCAATGGCTACGAGTAATCCTCTTCCCTCCCCAGCGATGGAAAGCATACTGCAAAAAACCAAATCGCCAAACCTGTCAAATCATATCCATGATTTCAAGCACTATGCCAGCACAACGCTCCAGTTGGCTGATAATACAGTACGCAATTACGTAAACGATCTTGTACCACTCGTAAAGTATCTCGAGAAATCCGACTTACATGATTTAAATAAGGTCGATCGATCATTTTTGAGAGGTTACCTCGCTTATCTAATGTCAAATGGATTCAACCGAAACAGTGTTTCAAGAAAACTTTCTACACTGAAATCTTTTTTCAAATTCTTAAAACAATCAGGTAACCTCAGGGATGATCAAACCAGCATAATCAAGGGACCAAAAAAAGAGAGAAAACTACCCGCTATAGCTTCAAAGTTTGAAATAGATCGCCTTCTGGATACTCCAGATTTAACCACCAAAGTCGGCATCCGTGATCGTGCCCTGCTTGAACTGCTTTATGCCACAGGTTTAAGAGTGTCGGAAATTCAATCCATGAATATCGACGATGTCGACCTAAAAACTCGAGAAATCCGTGTAGTGGGCAAAGGATCCAAACCACGCATCGCACTATTTGGCGACCACAGCAAGCGTTGGGTTGTAGAGTACTTGGAAAATGTTCGATCAAGATTCACAAATAGGAGTTCCGACTTAGCCATGTGGCTAAACCAATCCGGAGGGAGGCTTTCAAGTCGATCCGTCCAACGAATCGTGAAGAAATATGCACTACAGGCAGGTTTAGCATCCCAATTCCACACACACTCAATCCGCCACAGTTTTGCCACCCACCTCCTAGACGGTGGAGCAGACCTGCGTGTTGTTCAAGAATTATTAGGGCACAGCAGCCCAGCTACCACCCAGATCTACACGCATATCTCAGCCAAGCAAAGCCGCCATGTCTATTTACAGGCGCATCCTCGAGCAAAAAATAACACCAAGAATGCAGCGCCTAACAGTGATAGACCTGTAAGCTCAACTTAATCACTCATGAAACTCACCTGAATCATTGGGAGCATGTGTTGCCAAAAACCATAATCATAATAAACGGACCAAACCTAAATAATCTCGGCAAACGAGATTCATCCCTTTACGGCACAAAAACACTAGCCGATATCGAAAAAGACATTTCCTTAAAGGCATTGAATATTGGAGTGGAAGTAGAATTCTTTCAATCTAACCATGAAGGTTCAATAGTCGAATTCATCCAAGAATGGTCAGGGCAAGCCGACGGCGTGATCATTAACGCAGGCGCATTGACTCAAGTTGGGTACTCGATTCTTGACGCTATACTTGACACCAAGCTTCCGCTGATTGAAGTTCACCTTTCGAATATCCATGCCCGTGAAGAATTCCGCCAAAAATCAGTATTTGCCAGTAGTGCTATCGGACAAATAGCCGGTTTTGGTCCTGCAGGTTATATTTACGCTCTAGAGCATCTATCTTCCGTAATAGACCGTTAGTTTTCTTAAGGGAGAATTCCACTTGAGTGATTTCCAATTCCCGTTGCGCGTTGAAAAACTTCGAGAACGCCTGGTACAGGATAATCTCGACGCTATCTTTATAAGTAACGCTGAAAATAGACGCTACATCTCGGGGTTTGAAAGCAGCGCTGGATATTTAATTTTGACACGTAACGACGCTGTCCTTTGCACTGATTTTCGCTATACCGAACAAGCCTCTCAACAAGCACCTGGTTGGAGAGTTGATCGCATAGGCGGCAAGCCCGATTGGTTGGCTGACCTCGTGAATGAATTGAAAATCAAGGTGCTCGGGTTTGAGGCGGATGATATGACCGTTGACACTCTGGATCGCTTCAGAAAAAGTTTGAAAAACAATAACGCGAACCCCACCTTAAGACCGACATCAAGTATCTGCCTGGAACTGCGGTCATACAAAGACGATGTAGAACTAGCGCTACTACAACACGCAATAGATATTGGCGATCAGGCTTTCGAAGAGACAGCCGCCCAACTCAGAGTTGGGATGAGTGAAAAAGAAGCTGCTTGGATATTTGAACAAGCCGTGCGTGAGCGCGGCGCTGAATCAATATCCTTCCCTACGATAGTTGCCGTGGGACCTAACGCAGCCCGCCCACATCACTCCACAGGAGACACCAAAATCGTAGAAGGGCAGACCATAATTTTCGATTGTGGCGCTAAATATAAAGGTTACTGTTCAGATCTCACGCGTACAGTGGTATTAGGCAAAGCGAGCGATAAAATAAAACGCATATATGACATCGTCTTAACCGCGCAACTGGCTGCTATAGAGATGGTCAAATCAGGTATGACAGGTGAGGAATGTGACGCTATTGCTCGAAAAATTATTGCGGAAGCAGGATACGAAGAACACTTTGGACATAGCCTTGGACATGGATTAGGACTAGACGTGCATGAAAATCCCGGAGTCGGCCCCAACTCAAAAGGCAAGCTACAAAACGGCATGCCCTTTACCATCGAACCAGGTATTTATATCCCTGGTTGGGGTGGAGTCAGAATCGAAGATGTAGTCATTCTGAAAAATAGTAAAGCCCAGATTTTAAGTCACGCTGCTAAAATAAATCCCTAGCTCATACACGATATTGTTAGGTTCATTGCTAACCTATAACCTGTTTTTCTTAATGAATAAATGAACTTTGCGTACTCTTTGATTGCACATTGAGTCCCATAACTTGAGCACAAACTCCAATGACCATATCCTCTAGTGAAATTCGCCGTAACATGACCATCATTTTGGATGATGATGTGTATCAAATCTTGGACTGGCAACACCGTCAGGCTCCAAAAGCCCCACCAACTCTCACCTTGAAAGTGAGACAGATAAAAACAGGCAATGTCTACGAACGAAAACTACAGGGGAACCAAAAACTCACTCGTGCAGCGGTCGATACACCATCCGTGCAATACCTTTATCCAGATGGCGATATGCACAACTTCATGGACACTGAAACTTTCGAACAATTCGCCATTACTGAAGAAGTGCTAGGCAGCGCCCTACAGTACATTTCAGAAGGCGATACTATTGAAGTAATGATGTACGAAGGTGTACCCATCTCTGTAGAAGTAGCGTCTTCAGTAACACTTGAGATCAGCGAAACCGAAGTTGGGCTTAAAGGTGACACGCAAAGTGGAGCCACCAAACCCGCAACCACCACAACTGGTTTAGTGCTTCAAGTGCCATTGTTTATTTCTACGGGAGATCGGATAGTCGTCAATTCAACATCAGGTGAATATACCGGGCGCGCTGACTAACTACCCAAGGATATGAACTTTCTATCCCTTTTCGGACTTCTGCATTAGCCTTTCTCGGGTATCTCTGGAAGAATGAAAATATGGTCAGCAATAACAATCCAGAATATCCACACGAAAATCAGGTTGGATTCCAAACCGCTTACACGGTTTCAGCGGTCACCGATTACCTGAAATCCACCCTAGAGTCCGACCCTCGATTGGCAGACATCACTGTAATCGGTGAAGTCTCGGGATACAGAAATCCATCCTCGGGGCACCATTATTTCTCTTTACGAGACGAGCAGTCCGTGATCCGGTCCGTAATGTTTCGATCTGGATCAGGAGCCCAATTTCTAAGCGATGGTGCCCAAGTTATTTGTCACGGAAGTATTTCGATCTACACAGCTCGAGGTGATCTGCAGTTATACGTGGATGAAATCATTCCAGATGGAATCGGTGCTCTGCAACAGGCTTACGAAAAAATGCGAAAACGACTTGAATCCGAAGGTCTGTTTGACATTGATCGTAAACGTGAACTACCCAAGCTGCCCGATAAAATAGCAGTAATAACTTCGCCTACTGGTGCGGTGATGCAAGACATATTGAATGTACTGACAAGAAGATATCCTCTAGCAACAGTAATACTCATCCCAACCTCAGTACAGGGAGAAAAATCAGCACCGGAAATAGTCAAGGCATTCAAAGCTTTAAACTCTATGGAAAGTATCGATGTCGCAATTGTGGCAAGAGGAGGTGGGTCACTTGAAGATCTCTGGGCATTCAATGAGGAAATGGTCGCCCGTGCTATATTCTCAAGCAATGTGCCGGTTATCAGCGCAATCGGGCATGAAACTGATACTACGATAGCCGACCACGTTGCTGATAGGCGGGCCCCAACCCCTTCCGCAGCAGCCGAAATCGTAGCCCCAGATATAGCGGATCTCGCAGGACATGTTGCTGCGAACGCATCGCGTATCGAAGAAATGATTTATAGAAACGTTCGTGATAAAAGATCACATTTCGAAATGTCGATTGACCGCATGAATTTAAGGGTTCCAGATGTAATACTGCCAAGACAAAAAGTCGATGATTTGCTGACCCGAGCGAAACTAGCCGAGCAACGGTTATTTGAATCATCAATAAATCGATTAGCGACAGTCAAAGCATCCCTCAACGCACTTAGTCCAAAAAAAATTCTAGGAAGAGGTTATGCAATAGCGAAACTCGCCGACGGCAATGCAGCAACTAGCGCCTCACAATTTCAGCCCAACGATAAGATGACAGTCGTTTTAGCTGACGGGTCAGTTGACACTACTGTCAATAAAATCCGGAACAATTCAAACGAAACAAGTTCAAGCAAATCATAAAAATAAATATTGCCATCTTTAAAATACGGACGGAAACGCCATGTCTAAACCCACCCAAAAACAAAACTCGAAACCAGCAACTAAATCTTTTGAAAGCGCTTTTTCTGAACTTGAAGAAGTGGTGAGAAAGCTCGAAAACGGGGGACTCTCCTTAGACGAGTCAACCAGTCTGTTTGAAATGGGTATGAGATTGGCATCCAAGTGTAATGAGATTCTGACATCTTCGGAATTAAAAATCACCAGGCTTCAGAAAAACTTTGCAGAGCAAATGAATCTTGTTCCCGATGACGAGGATACTGACCAAGAGGACTCCTAAGCTGTGACTAAAACATTCGTCTCAGACAATACGAACTTGCTCAAAATCGGCTGGTTCACTACAGGTCGAGGAGAAGGTTCATACGGTCTTTTAGAATCAACACTTAATGCCATCAATTCTGGAGAATTACATGGCAAAATAGCATTTGTCTTTGTCAATCGTGTTGAAGGGCAAACAAGACAAACTGATCGACTGCTAACTCTTGTTAGATCCCATCGAATTCCACTGATAACTCTATCTTCACGCGATTTCCGTCGGTCGCATGGCAATAAACCGTGGAAGAATTTACGTGAGATGTTCGATAAGACCGTAATCGAATTACTTAAGCCATACGATGCCGACATAGCAGTACATGCTGGTTACATGCTTATAGCTCCTTTGCTTTGTTCGGAATATTTAACGTTGAATCTTCATCCAGCGCTTCCAGGGGGTACTATCGGAATGTGGCAACAGGCGGTTTGGGATGTGATAGACAAACGGCTTGATACAACTGGAGCGATGATCCACGTTTCAACCATAAAGGTTGACGAAGGACCTGTAATTGCAACAGCAGTTTTTTCGGTCCGAGGCAAAAAATTCGATTCGCACTGGGAGGAAATCGATGGTTTTGATCTAAAAACACTAAAACAAAAAATGGGCGAGGAATTAGAACTATTTAAAGCTATTCGTAAAGCAGGTTTGCTTAGAGAGCGCCCACTATTGGTAGAAACACTTAAGGCAGTATCACAAGGTCATATAGACCCTACTGGATCTAAAGGCATCGTGGATCTTACAGAGGTAGTTGAAAAGTCGGTGATAAATTAAACCATACGAAACGCGACGCAAACTTAATTGTGAAGATAGGGTCAACTGATCAAATCTGACAACAAGTCACTAAGAGAAGTAATTAAGCAGCAGCTTTGTGTTTACCTACAGGGAGTTTATGGTCGAGACGTTTTTCATCCTCATCAAGCAATAAGGGCCAGTGATTATCAGTAACCGTCTCGGACCGAATAATACATTTGACTACCCCTTCCATAGACGGGAGTTCGTACATGACATCGACAAGTAGTTCCTCAACTATAGATCGTAAACCACGTGCCCCTGCTTTATGTTCACGAGATAATCTTGCCGTTGCATCTAGCGCTCCCTTTTCAAATATCAGCTCAACGCCATCCATTTTGAATAATGCTTCGTACTGGCGAATCAATGCATTCTTTGGCTCTGTAAGCACCTGTATTAGTTCATCATGATTCAGATCTGAAAGGCCTATTACCGCCGACACACGACCAATGAATTCAGGGATAAATCCAAATTGCAGGAGATCAACAGACTGTACAGCGGTGAAGTCGGTATATTCGCCATTACCAGACTTTCCTGTTGCTTTAAAACCAATTGAAGTCGCATCTCTAGTTTGACGATTTTGAATAATTTCGCCAAGACCATCGAATGCACCACCTAAAATAAACATGATGTTGGAGGTATCGATCTGAAGAAACTCTTGATGTGGATGCTTCCGACCACCTTGGGGTGGAACATTCACAACCGCTCCTTCAAGAATCTTCAACAGAGCTTGTTGCACACCCTCACCTGACACGTCACGTGTAATCGACGGATTCGCAGACTTACGCGAAATTTTGTCTATTTCATCAATATAAATGATGCCCTGCTCAGCTCGAGAAATATCAAATTCAGCATTCTGGATAAGCCGCAATAAAATATTTTCAACATCTTCACCGACATAGCCAGCCTCAGTAAGGGAAGTGGCATCAGTAATAGCAAATGGCACATCGAGAATTCGTGCGAGGGTTTGCGCAAGATGTGTTTTACCGCATCCAGTAGGACCAACCAACATTACATTAGTTTTCTGAAGTTCAACGTCGGAATCCTCAGAACCAAACCAGATACGCTTGTAGTGGTTGTAGACCCCTACTGAAATTACCCGTTTGGCTTGTTCTTGGCCGATGACATACTCATTCAGTAAATCGAACATGTCTTTAGGTGTGGTCGGCTTAGTTTTCGATTTTACTACCGGTAAATCATCAGCAATGATCTGCTGACACCTGCCAACACATTCATTACAAATGAATATCTTAGATGGGCCTGCAATCAGCCTGCGTACGCTTTCCTGTGGCTTCCCGCAAAAAGAGCATGAGTAGGAGTCACCACTTGTTGTGGTGCCGCCGCCATTTGTTTGATTGGTTGTCATGTACCAATTACCTAATCTATTAAGGTTTAACCTACTAGCATGCTTTATTCAGAAGAGGGAGGATCTGGCTTCAAGACCTCATCGACTAGACCATATTCAGCTGCCTGTTCTGCGTTCAACCAGAAGTCGCGATCAGAATCCCTGGCAATTCGTTCATATGACTGACCGGTATGGTCAGCGATAATTTGCCGCAAGCGATCCTGAATCCTTAAAGTCTCTCTGGCGTGGATTTCAATATCGGATGCCTGACCCTGTGTACCACTAAGTGGCTGGTGCATATGGATGGTGGAATTCGGCATAGCGTGCCGCTTACCAGCAGCTCCTGCAGTCAGAAGCACCGTTCCCATACTAGCGCAAAGACCAACCGAAAAAGTCGCAACATCACATGGCACGTACTGAATCGTATCGTATATAGCCATGCCCGAATACACCTCACCACCCGGTGAGTTGATGTATAGATTGATATCTTTTTCAGAGTCTTCCCTGGCTAAAAACAGAAGTTGAGCCACAATCAAATTTGCAACCTGTGCGTTTATTGGAGTCCCGAGAAAAACTATTCGTTCTTTCAGAAGCAATGAGTAAATATCGTAAGCTCGTTCCCCGCGAGCCCCGGTCTCGATCACCATAGGTACGATACTTTCAGGAAGATGGGGCATCAAGTTCTCCTTATTTATCATTCTTTTTTGTTACCGCCAATAATTGGTTTGTGGGTAATAGCTATAACTTTGTCTATCGCAGCACGACGCTGTAGAACCTTTTGAATTGCATCTCGTGCTTCATCCGTATCAAGGTTTTGCTTCTCATACTGCGGTTGACTTTGCATAATCTCAGTTTCAGCGTCAACCTCCTCAGGAGTTATCGTCACTTCTAAATCTTCAACAAGCGTATCAACCACAAGCGTCCTTTTAAGGCGCAGTTCAGCAGAATCTTTTGCTTCTGAAACAATTTCTTCAGTCGATTTGCCGAGTCCCTCGATATACTGCTGGAAATCAATGTTGTATTGAGCCAGTTGGCGTTGTTGGTCCTCAAGTACATGCTCAGCTTCGTGTTCAATGATCATAGGTGAAACTTCGAATTCAGCGTCGTCGACCAAAGCATCAATAATTTTTTGTTCAAGGGATCGCCGTAAACCATCTTTAGCCTGTTGTTGAAGGTTATCGGTAATCCGATCACGCAATTGCGCAACTGTTTTAGTGTCATCACCTAAAGAGGCTACAAATGCATTTGTCATCTTCGGTAGTGTTTTTTTCTTCACATCAGCAACACTCACATTGAAATTTACCTTCTTCCCAGCAAACTCCTCATTAGGGTAATCTTCCGGGATATCAAGAGTAAATTCCTTTGAGTCTTCCGCTTTAAGCCCTTTCAACTTTTCAGCAAATCCTGGGACAGGATTCATACTACCTGCCTCTACCAGGAACTCACCACTATCGACCTTGGCGAACTCCTTCCCTTCCACGAAACCACTTGCTGTAATAGTTGTTAAGTCACCGAATTTTACCGACCGATTAACAAGTTCCCAAGTAGCCTGAGACTCGCGCACTTGGGTTATTTGTTCTTCAATTTGCTCTTCAGATACCCCATCAACCTCGTCCTCAAATTTAAGATGTTTATAACTGCCAAGAGTCGCCACAGGCTCGAGCGCGACCGTTGCATCAATTTTCACTACGGGATCACGTTCAGTCACACTGATCCTAGGTGGGGTATGGGTAGCTTCAATATCAGATTCTTCCACTGCCGCACCCACTGCTTCTGGAACAAGAGACTCCATCGCCTCATCGAGAAGATAATCACGCCCAACGAACTGTTCGACAATACGGCGAGGAGCTTTACCTTTTCGAAAGCCAGGAATGTTAATCCGCTGCGAAACTTTATTGTGCGCTCGTTGAAGATGACGCTCAACGCGATCTTCTTCTACTTCGATGTGAAGAATAGCCTGACGATTTTCAATGTCATCACGAGATACTTTCAACGTTCTCTCCGAAACACTCAAACAAAATTACTCAGTAGTAACAAGCATGAAAAGAGCGCCTGCAGGCGCTCGCACATCAGTCTCAATTGTAACGCAGGCCTGTAATTTAGGGCTTACTTTATTCCAAAGTTGTTTCTAATAATAATACCTCTATGTCTTTGGCATCACGACACGTAAATGCAACTCGGCAAGTTGCTCA
>ENA-UPTF01000542-UPTF01000542.1-marine-metagenome-genome-assembly--contig:-NODE-542-length-26070-cov-7.578194_pt1 | contig 26070 bp, 19 predicted proteins | sample MGYA00238166_ERZ767019 | MGnify/ENA primary metagenome ERZ767019 (study PRJEB28930, sample SAMN06266391) | marine metagenome | isolation source: Sea water from 250 m depth | place: Atlantic Ocean | study... | reverse complement strand
GTACATTATAAGGTTTAAGCTCTGCCGCCATATCCGTAGTGAGGCGGTCGAGTCCTGCCTTTCCGACGCCATACCCAACGTCGAATATATATTGAACTCCCCCAAAGCTTGAAACCTGCACCATTAACCCGGTTTTGTTCTTGACCATCAGCGGAGCAACAAGGGCACTCATCACATGGGCACTACGGAGGCCGATGTTGAGCGAAGCATCAAACACAGAGAGGGGCCTTTCCCAGAAAGGCTTGCCAAAGTGGGGGGTCATGGCAATCAGTCCGGCAAACGCGCTGTTGACTAAAAGGTCTACCTGATTCTCTTCCGACTTCACCTGCTCCACAAATTCTTGCACCGCTGCGTCATTACTCTGATCCAGCTTGCAAACTTTCACAACTCCGCCTTTGGTTCCGGTAGCTGCCTCTTCTGCAAGAGCCTTCAGTGCCTCTTCATTCCGTGCAGTCGCGTACACGGTGCAGCCTTCTTCTTGCGCAAGCACCAGGGCAATTCCACGTCCAAGCCCGCGAGAGGCTCCTGTGACAATGCAAACTTTATTGTTTTTCATATAACCTTTTTTGTGTAAATGATTTCAGTAATTAATATACACCAGCACGCAAAATATAGTAGATTTGGACTATGCCGATGGGGCGATTTTCCGGATCCACGACTACAAGACAGGTAATGGAGTGTGTTTCCATGACATGCAGGGCCTTCGCGGCAAGTTCTTCCGGCGCAATCGTTTTAGGGTCAGGATGAGCAAATTCAAGCAGGGGTTTGTCAAGAAAAGACTGCTCATCCTCAAGCAGCCGCATTAAATCTCCTGTCGTAAAAACACCGCTTATTTTTTCATCCCGGTTTACAGCAACCACTATTCCAAGGTTTTTCCTGGAGAGAACATTCAGTGCTTCACGCATTGGCATATTTTCAGGCACTACAGGCAATGGTTCCCCTGATACCATCACATCCTCTATCTTGATGGTCAATTTTCGACCGAGACTACCACCAGGATGAAACAAAGCAAAATCATCTTCACGAAACTGACGCTGCTCAAGTAAACACATGGCAAGTGCGTCACCCAAAGCCAGAGTTGCTGTACTGCTTGCTGTGGGAGTCAGTCCCAGCGGACAGGCTTCCTTTTCAACAGCAATGCTCAAATGAACTGTAGCCGCCTGTGCCAGGGTTGAATCCGGTTTTCCGGTCATTGCAATCAACGGGACTCCAATTGCTTGAATATGACCAATCATCTGCAGAACTTCATTGGTCTCACCACTGTATGAGAAAGCAATTACTACATCCTGTTTGGTAATGATTCCCAAATCACCGTGAGTACTTTCTCCTGCATGTAAAAAAAGCGCTGGCGTTCCTGTACTGGTAAGCGTCGCAGCAATTTTTTGAGCAATCAAACCACTTTTACCCATTCCGGCCAAGATCACTTTTCCTCCGCAGGCAAAAAGCAAATTTACTGCTTCCTCAAATTCAGAATCGAGTCGTTTGATCAGACCTTCAAGACCCGCAATTTCAATTTGTAGCGTCTCGAGTGCACGCTCTAGCAATGGGGACATTTTTGTCATCCGTATAAAATACCCTGCTTTGTAAAATGCCGCATCGTTGCAGAATCCCTCAAATCACCTGCCTTAAGAATAACTGCATCTGTGTTGTGGTTCCCTTTTTTACTTGGCAGTGAACCTCCAACTGCAAGCCGATACGGTGGTATAACCGGCAGCAAAAACTTTTTGTCACCCACAATACACTCTAAGGGAGATACAAAATCGCCCGTATCTTCATCATATATTTTCTTACCGGATGCCATTATTACTCCGCTGGCAATAACTGAACCTTCACCAATAATTCCAGTTACCTCACACATCGCACCAATCTTAACGTGATCTTCAACAATTGAAGCTAACCTGCCTGCCGGTTCAAGAATTCCTTCAATTCCGGATCCTGCGCCAAACTTTACGTTCTTACCAATTTGAGCACAGGAAGCAACTCGTGCACCTCCGTCAATCATGCAGCCTTCCCCGGAAATATATGCTCCGATGTTGACAAAAGCCAGGTTCATGATAACTGTCTGGGGGCCGATGTAAGCACCCGTGCGCACCATGCAACCGGGTGCATAACGAACTCCGCCCTGTTCAAATTCCTGATCTGTGTAGTTTGCAGTTTTCAGTGGAATTTTATCCCAGTATTTACCCTCCATACGGGCATTGCCATGAGTACCGAAATAGTTTAAAACACCATCAATAATATATGGTTGGGGTACCCAAATATTATTAACTTTTTCTGCCGCCCGTAATTTACCCTGATTCAATAATTCAATAAAAACCTCGCATTCTTCTGCAGAAGCTTTTTGATCATACAGGTTGTTCAACAGGTTTGAACAGGTACTTTCCACAATTTCTATCCGGAGTGCCTCTCTGTTTTTCAATCCCAACAGCAATTCAAGTTTCTGATGTTTTCCCGGATTTTTCTGTGCGTCTTCAACATGTTCGCCAAAAAGCCTCAATCCCTCTTTTGCTGCTTCAAAGTTAATTTGACCCTTTGCGTCTGCAAGATGCTGAAAGACCCGGATCGAACCCTGTCGACCGGGGATATTAGGAATGATCGAAACCAGTTCTTCTCGCTCATTATAGAGACGCAAAATCACTGTATTTTCGACAGTTGGGATAGTCTTTAAGTTTGCTGCAAATGTGCTCATGTATAGTTGTTAGTCAGAATTCTTTAAATACGCAGTTCATATTTAAACTACCTTTCCCGCAACAGCAAAAACAAGTAAATTTTGGCTTTTTTCTAATTCCATCAAATATGCTTCAGCGGCATTTTCCCCAGCGGAAAAACATTAAAGCCAATTTCATAAAGTTTTTTGTGATCAAGATGATTTCGTCCATCAAAAATAAAAGCAGGTTTAGCCATTGCTTGAAAGATTCTTTCAAAATCCAGTTCGCGATATTCTTTCCACTGGGTGACAAGGGCCAGTGCGTGAGCACAATCAGCAGCTTCATATACGTCTTCTACAAAACTAATATCACCCTGTATTTCCTTCAGATCCTGACGGGCATTTTCCAGAGCTTTTGGATCATGGATCCTTACGCATGCATGTTCAGCCAGTAATTTTTCACAAACCGGAATTGCAGGAGAATCCCGTGTATCTCCCGTATCCTGTTTAAAGGCAAAACCAAGCAATGTAATGGTTTTACCGGCTAATGTATTGAATTGTTCCTGAAGAATGCTCTGGAAAAATCTATCAGTTTGCCATTCATTGATCCGGACAACACTTTCCCAATAATCTGCAACTTCCGGCAATCCATAATATTCACAAAGATATGATAAATGTAATATATCCTTACGGAAACATGAACCACCAAAACCAATACTGGCTTCTAAAAATTTTGGGCCGATTCGTGTGTCCATACCGATTGCCTTGGAAACTTCCGCAATATCTGCTTCAGTACGTTCACAAAGTGCGGAAATACTATTAATTGAAGAAATGCGCTGTGCCAACATTGCATTGGCCACCAGTTTTGATAATTCACTGCTCCATACGCTGGTCAGCAGTATGCGTTCCTGCGGAACCCAGTGTGCGTAAAGTGCCGCCACCGTTTCTGCTGCATTACGGCCATGCTCATTTTGTTCTCCGCCAATCAAAACTCGATCCGGATTTGTTAAATCTTCAATTGCAGTTCCTTCTGCTAAGAATTCCGGATTTGAAACAACGGAAAATTTTGTCGAACTTTTTCCTGATTCTAAAATTTTAGCCATCGCTTCTGCAGTACGTACCGGCAGGGTGCTTTTCTCGACTACAACAACTTCCGGCTTGCGGCAATTGGCTAAGATTTCATGAGCAGTTTTTTCCCAGAATTGTAAATCTGCTGCTTTTCCTGCACCTTCTCCAAACATTTTTGTAGGAGTGTTGACTGAAACAAAAATGATGTCTGCATCCGTTGTTGCCGCTGCCACATCGGTCTGAAAAAACAAATTCCTGCCGCGTGCTTCCTTTACAACTTTCAGCAGTCCCGGCTCATAAATCGGCAGTTCATCACTGTTCCAGCGGTCAATCCGATCCTTGTTGATGTCAACAACCGTTATTTTGTGTTCCGGACAATTTTTGGCAATCATCGCCATCGTTGGTCCACCTACATAGCCTGCTCCGATACAAAGTAAATTACTCAATTATTTAGTCGTCTGTAAAATTTATTGGTTTATTATCTGCTTCAATCTGCAAAAAGTGAAGGTGCCAAATCGTCCGGAACAGCTTGTCCCAAAAGCAAAAAATTTGTTGCTGCAATATTACTTAAATTGTTATTGTAATCCTGACCAAACGGTTTAAGTCGATAGTCTCCATTATATAAAGGATCATAAATTAAAAACGGGACAGGATTCAGCGAATGTTTTGTACTAATTGTCAATGTTCCGTTTTGATTTGAAATCAGCATTTCATCTGCATTACCATGATCTGCGGTTATCACCAGTAGACCGTTTACTGCATCGATGGCACGTACAATATTGTCCAATGCCGCATCCGCAGCTTCAACTGCTCGAACTGTGGCCTGAAAATCTCCCGTGTGGCCCACCATATCTGCATTTGCAAAATTTATCAAACCGTATTGATATTCTCCGGAATTGATAAATTCAACAGCTTTTTTGCTGATTCCCGGAGCTTTCATTGCCGGACGCTCTGCAAAAGAAGGAATTTTGTCTGAGGCAATGAAATGATAATTTTCCTGCAAAGGATCCAGCGGTTCACGATAACCTCCATTGTAGAAAAAAGTCACATGGGCAAATTTTTGCGTTTCAGAGAGTCTAAACTGTTTGAGTCCCAGTTCCAAAATACGCTTGCCGAATGGTTCTTCTACTACAGGTGTTCCAACCAAATAATCCGGTGGAATCTGGTTATCCTGATCGTACTGTGTCATGCCCGCAAACAGCACCTCTGGGCACCTGTAACGCTCAAAATATGGAAAATCATCTGCGAGAACAGCCTGTGAAAACTCAGTAGCACGATCACCGCGAAAGTTTGTGAAAATGAGTGCATGCTGATCTTCTATTCTGCCAACTGCTTCCCCATTGCGAATAATCACAAATCCGGGAATGTCCTGATCGATGATCTCCGGATTTTGTTTTCGAAAATGTTCTATTGCATCCCGGATTGAAGGAAACTGGTTTTCAGATTGACCCTGAACATGAATCTGCCAACCAGTTTCTATTTTTTCCCAATTGTTGTCACGATCCATCGTGATTACTTCACGTCCACCGCCGCTTGCAAAAGCATAATCGATTTCGGGACGCTGCCCCTTTAATTCCGAAAACAGCTTTTCAAAAGGTTCTGTAAAATCCAAAGCAGATTGAACACCAACGTCTCTTCCGTCCAGCAAAGCATGCAGATAACAGCGTCTTATACCAGACTGAAAAGCGTATCGAATGATGGCTTCAGTGTGATCAACGTGGCTGTGGATATTTCCATTTGAAAGCAAACCAATCAAATGCAGTGGCGTGTCGCGTTCCACACAATTTTGGATGATTCTGCTTAACACCGGATTTTCAAAAAACTCACCAGATTGAAGCAGGTTCTGTATCAGTGTCGGTCCCTGTTCCATGACCATCCCGGCTCCCATTGTCATGTGCCCAACTTCTGATCCACCCAAATCTTTTTCGTTCGGCAAGCCAACATATTTGCCGTGTGTCCACAGCTGGGTGTATGGACAACCGCGAATCAGACGACTCATTACTGGTAAATTAGCCCTGTTGACTGCATTAGTTTCATCTGCCGCACCAACACCCCATCCATCCAAAACAACGTGAATCAATGGTCCGCGTCCAGAAAAATACTGTTGGAGGTTTTTAAGAAACAACATTACCAGTTTGATTAACCTTGTTATTCAAAACGAAGAATACATTCTTCAGGCAAACGTTCACAAAGAAAATTTAAGGCTTTGTCCAAATACTCAGAATCCCGACATTCAAGAGTCAACTTTACGTCATAATCAGATCCTGATACTTTCGGATATGAACCCAGCATCAGCTGCGGAAATTCTGCCATGGTTGCATCAAGTGAATCCGCGATTTCGCCCTCATCTGCTTTGAGATACACTTGCTTCAAAACAATTGGAGTTGTCCGGAAACGTTCCTTGATACTGGCAAAACGGATCTTCAAATACTCTGGAATTCCCGGAAAAACAAATATATTGCGAAACTTCAGTTGCGGACCCCGGCCTTCGGCGTACTCAATCAGTTCAGAACCTTCCGGAATCATTGCCATTCTGCGGTGTGCGGCAGTCATTTTATCACCATGATAATTTTGGATGGCTTTCATGATCTGAGGTGCTTCAAATAGTTCTATACCAAAACCTTTGGCAATTGAGGCAACGGTTATATCGTCATGAGTAGGTCCGATTCCACCACTTGTAAAAACCCAGGAGAACTGCTCCGAAAAATCCAGTACCGTCCGTCCAATAATTTCCGGAATGTCTGGAATTGTGTTGATTTGCTGGACCTCTACACCAAGAATTCTCAGTTCTTTACACAAATATGGTGAATTAATATCCGTCACTTTTCCGGATAAAATTTCGTTACCAATGATGATGATACCTGCAGTTTCCAAAACTTAACTCAAAACTAATTGTTTATTTAATTCGTTTGATAACGTGGTAGCCAAATTGAGTTTCGACTACTCCACTTACTTCACCAGGTTTCAGGTTAAAAACAGCCTGATCAAACTCCGGAACCATTTGTCCCCGTGTAAAACGCCCTAAATCCCCTCCTTTTGGTCCGGAAGGACCATCAGAATGTTCCCGCGCCAATTCTGCAAAATCTTTTCCTCTTTTGAGATCTTTCAGTATTTGTTCCGCTAATATTCTGGCTTCTTTTCGATCCCGCTTTTTGGTGGCACGTAGAGCACCTTCGTAAGTTATAAGGATGTGACTGGCCGTTACAATCTCAACTAAAACCCGCCGAAAAATTAAATAGCCAAAAGGAGAGTCTACTGGATCACTTATTTGTCCTACACCCAATTTAAGTGCGGGCTTGAGAAAGTCCGGTAAGCTCGGCTGTTTAGCAGATAATAAAGGAAGTTTAGACTGTTGAGGCAAGTCAGTAAACTGGTTGATTAAATGAGAAAACTTGATACCTTTTCGACGTGCATAATCTGTCAGTTTTTGTGCAATTTTTTTTGCACCAGACTTATCATAGAATATATTTTGTTTGGGTGTCCTCGCACCTTGATAAGCAACCACCAGCATATCAACACTAACTTCGCCTGCTTCTGCATTGTCAGAGTCTGGAATTTTTGCAGGATCTAATTCAGTTGTTGCGTGTGGAATACTTTTTTTATTTTTTTCAGCAAGTTTTTTGTTACGTTCTGCAATTAACTTTTCTGCAATTGCAGGATCAAAGGCCGTGGCTGCTTTACCTTTGCGAATTATTGTCACTGCCTGAATCAGGTCTCCTTTTTCGATGGCATTGACTACATTCATTCCTTCAACAACTTCACCAAACACTGAATGCTTGTTATCCAGATGCGGTGTGGGCACATGTGTAATAAAAAACTGGCTGCCGTTTGTGTGTGCTCCAGAGTTAGCCATTGAAAGAATTCCCGGCTTATTATGTTTCAGTTCCGGATGGAATTCGTCGGCAAATGTGTAGCCGGGGCCACCAGTACCGTTAGCCAGTGGATCTCCACCTTGAATCATAAAATCTTTGATCACACGATGAAAATTCAAACCATCAAAATATCGTGTTTTTTTGGCTTTTCCAGTTACAGGGTCTTTCCAATCCTTGCTGCCTTGCGCAAGTCCGACAAAGTTGGACACTGTCAAAGGCGCACGTTTAAAATAAAGCTGCAACACAATTTCACCTTTTGACGTCTTCATTTGTGCGTACAAGCCCTCCTGAAGCGTTCCTCCCCAAACCGTTCCTGAAAAAAATATTACTGCCGCGCTTAGATACAGTGTTACCGTGAATGTCTTAATTGAAAGTCCTGTATTTATATAAAAAGTGTTCATGTTGAATTTTGTAAACAAATTGTAATAAATTAAGAGGTCCTGTGATTTAAAGCTTTAAAAGGGAAAATTTATCATTCAAGCTAGCCTGTTTACGCTGCAGGTCTCAAGTTATTTGTGTATGCAAAAACTTATTTCTTTAACAGACATTTTCGGAAAAATTCTATTTTGTAGATCAGTAAGCATTTGCCAACAAAAACTCTACTGCACTCCATAAATCATCCTGCCAATAATCCGGGTCTGCTTTTACCTTGCTGTCCTGACCACCATGTCCGGTGTGCACCCCGATTGAACATATCCCCCATTTCGAAGCTGCTGCAAAATCACTGGTAGAATCTCCGATTAAAATCGATTCCTCTGCAGAAAATCCATGTTCCACTGCTGCCTGTTCCAGTAGTAGGGTTCCAGGTTTTCTACAAGCACAAGGTGCTGGCACTTCACGACGCTCTCCGTTTTCCCAGTCCGGATGATGCGGACAATAATACTGCCCGTTTAAGTGTGCTCCGGCCTTTTGGAGTTCATGTTGCATTTTGTCAGTTATTGCCTGAAATTCAGACTCACTCAAATCACCTCTGGCAAACGCAGCTTGATTCGTAATAACGAAACACCTAAAGCCCTCAGCATTAAGACGTGCAACTGCAGCAGCACTTTTTGGAATCATCACGAACTGTTCCGGAGTCAGTATCGGTCCAGGCTCTTCGTTGATTACACCGTCACGGTCCAGCAGAACAACACGTAAATTATTGAACAAAGATTTAGACATTGATTAAATTCAGTTCAGAAGTTCCAATTGTTGTTTTCGTTCTTTGTCGGATACTTTAGCAAGTTCACGTACAGCCTCAAAGAACTGCGACCACTTTCGTCCTTGTTTCTCAAAGAGGTGCGCAAATTGTTCTACTCGACTCTGGTAGCGTTGCACACCAAGCAAATGTGTATTGTTCAGGTTTTTGGCAAACCAGTTGTCGTATGAAAGGACTTTAAATGCTTTTTTATCTATTTCATAATTTTCGCGTAATTGATCATAAAGCACCTGTTTGTTACGGAGCTTTTCTGCAACTGAAAGTTCTGATGCAAACAAGATTTTCATTTTATCATAAGTGGTTTTAATCAGTTGTTGGAACAGCTTACGATCTTTTCTGGCATTCAAATACCACTTGTAAATTTCTTTTCCGTCACCATCAAAAAAATCCGAATTACTGGACTGAATAAGATATTGCCGTAGGCCCTCCTGTTCAACAAACACTGCAAATGACTCATTAAAGGAAGTGTCATTGTTGACAAAAACCACCTGGTGGGCCATCTCATGGATCAGGACTGCTATCAATTCGACATCGCGCCGGTGAATGAAAGTACTAAGAACCGGATCCGAAAAATAATCCGGCAGCCAGGGTTTGTTAAGCCAACCGAGTGTGGAATAGGCTGTTACCGGCCGCACCGAAACATCCAGTTGTTGTTGCTCCATTTCTTCCGCGTATAACCTGGCATCAACTTCATCAAAATAGCCTCGATATTCCTGACAGCCTACAAACCAGTAACACCATTTGTGTGCTTTTAATTCCAGCTCAGGAGCTGCCGTTACCACCATGGTCACGTAAGTACGTCCCAGATCTACATAACCGGTGTAGCCTTCATTTTCAGGAAGTGCCATTTGACTGACTGCAAAAGCCCGCACGCTTTCCACCAATTTCAGTTTCCGTTTTAGTTTCGGAGATGTATCAGGAGAATCCAGTAACTCACGAATATCTTGCTTACGGTTCAGCAAGTCTAGGTGTCCGGATGCGGCCTGCCAATAAAATCCTAAGTCTGAGCAACCACTTAAGAACATGACAGACCCAAGAGCCAACAATAATAAATAGCCTGAACGCACAGCAATAATTTGTTTGGGAAAAGTTAGTTCAAGAATTGTAAAAATTCCTTTGCAGGATTTAAAATTCCAGCATGTTTGGCAAGCAAATTGTTATCTGAATCAAGTATTACGTATAACGGAAGGGCAACCGTTTGGAATCTGCTGATCTGCATTTGTTGATTGACGGCAGCCTTTTCTCCACCATCAGTATAAAGCTGAACAAGCACAAACTCATGCTGAAAACGAGCCATAACATCCGGATGAGAAAATATGTTTTTTTCCATCCAGCGGCAGTTTACGCAGGTATATCCCGTAAAATCAATAAATACCCGTTTGTTTTCAGCTTTTGCCTGGATCAGGGCATCAGCCAAATCATTCTGCCATGGTAAAGAATGTGACACTCCTTCACCTGAAGTTCCCGAACTAGTTGCAAAACCCTGCTTGCTTTCTGATAATGTTTGCAGAACCGGAGGCAAATATGTATCCACCCACGGATTAAGCGTTACTCCAAACAATCCCCGCAGCAGATATATTCCCAAAAATGCAAAAAGGAAAGCTGCAGTAAAGCCCGTACCACTTGTTTTTTCAACACGAACATGATGTATTTTAACAGCACCTAACAAAAACAATACTCCAATCACACAAAGTACAACCCAGGCCGCCAGTACAAAATCTCTATCAAGAACACCCCATTGCCAAACCAAATCCGTGTTACTGAAAAATTTGAATGCCGCAGCTAATTCAAGTAATCCCAAAACAATTTTTAGGTGCTCCATCCAGTTTCCGGACTGTGAACGCATCGTCTGGATAAGCCGCGGGAAAAGTCCCAGCAAGAAAAATGGAAAGGCAAATACTGTTGAGAAAACAAGCATTCCAACAATCGGCCAAAACCACATTCCCTGTGAAGCGGCAATCAGCAAAGTTCCTACAAACTGCACGGTACAGGTGAAAGACGTCAACGTGAAAGCCAGCCCCATGGCCAGTACCCCTGCTGTTCCACTCAACTTCCTGGACCAACGGTCTGCAATGTTTCCAAATCCTCCCGGTGCACTCAATTGAATAAATCCCATCAAGCTGAAGGCAAAAAGAGTGAACATTACACCAATTGCCAGATTAACCCAGCCATTTGTGGCAAACTGTACTGCTCCTGCAGCACCTAAAACAACAGAAAGCAGCATACCTGTTACTGTATACGTTCCTACGATTCCTGCTCCAAACAGTGCCGCTAATCGTAATGTTTCTTTGGAATCCGCTTCGCCCTGTTTAGTAAAAAAGGCAACTGTGACCGGAATCATTGGAAACACACACGGTGTCAGCAATGCTAACAGACCTGCAATGACTGCCAGACCGATAAAACCCCAAAAACCTTCCCTGAGTGCATCTTCGATTTCTGAAACTTCTTCAGGAGGTGAGTCTACTGCAAACTGTGGAATTTTGTATTCAGTACGCACAGTCCCTGTGCCAAGTGGAATTTGGAGTGAAAACAGTTCAGTTTTGGGTGGAAGACAAATGCGATCGCTGCATGCCTGATATCGCAGTTTCAAGCCTTTGTACAGTGCAGTTCCTCCAGAAATATCATCTGGAATGAGAATATTTTGGAAAAAGGTGGCTTTCATCAAGTGATAGCTCAACACCATATCCAAAACCGGATCTGCTGCAATAATTGGATTACTTTCGTAAACCGGGCCGATCAATATCAGCGGATCAGCCTCGAATGTCAATGAAGTGGGAATAGGGGCAAAATCGTCTTCACCGGGAATAACAGAAAAGACGTGCCATCCAGATTCCGGATGGATTTGTAAATCGACAATAATACGGGCATGCTCTCCCGGACGAGGTTTTTCAGGTTCGAGCCGTACCTGGAATGTTACTACTGATTCTGGAATTACTACATCATCATCAAACTGAGCAATCGTGGTATACGGAACCCCGGAAGTGAACAGCAAAGACAAGCACAGTAACAGCAAGAGTTGAAGCAAGGCTCTGTAAATACTTGATTTAAATAAACTGCGGGGGGGCATAATTTGAAGTCAATAGAATTGGCTGTAAATTGTAAAGATGAGATTCGGGAAAGGACACCTCTGCAACAATTTTCGAAATATTGTTGATGAAAACTTTTGGCAAGCGGTTTCCAGCAAGATTCAGCTCAATTTATTCAGCACTTCCGACACGCAGCGGCTCCATACGCATCGCAGGGCTTCCATTCCGTACCCAAAGCCGTACCTGCTCGACTGTTACACCGTTCGGTTTTGTGAGACTGGAAAGTTCTTCTGCATAAAGAATGTCTTCAGACCTGAACTCAAAAACATCGCTTCGAGATTCAAGTGGGCTTGACAGCAGCAACAGCATTTTCGGATTGTAGTGTGGACGCAACGCTCCACAATAAGGAGTTGAATCTTTCTCCAAAGTTTTTGAACGTCCACTACGCTTTTGTATCTCGAAAAATTTACCTTCTTCGAGTAGCTTTACCAAGTTCATGCATTCCTCAAAAGATGATTATAAATTTTCCGGACGCAATTTACGCAGAACTTTTCCTGCTTGCCACATTTCCTGACTGCTAACTTCCTCAAGCTCCTTTTCCAGTTTTTCCCTGTAATCATTTTGAGAGTTTGAGTTTATGGATATTTTTGCTTCAGTTCCATCGAGAACACTCTGGTAACACTTTTCAACCACAGGCTTAATAACATCCCGGAAACGCGGTGCCCAATCGAGTGCTCCCCGCTGAGCAGTAGTCGAGCAATTGGCATACATCCAATCCATTCCTTTTTCCGCAACCAGAGGATAAAGACTCTGCAGGGCTTCTTCGATTGTTTCATTGTAGGCTTCAGAAGGAGAATGTCCATGTTCTCGCAGGACCTCATATTGTGCGAGAAATGCTCCCTGCAGCAGTCCCATCAAAACGCAGCGCTCGCCGGTGAGATCACTATGAACCTCATTTTCAAATGTAGTTTCAAAAAGGTGTCCGGAACCAATCGCGAATGCTGTGGAAATACATCTTTCGCGCGCACGTCCTGTATAATCCTGATGAATTGCAAAAGAAGCATTTATGCCGCGTCCTGCCTGGAAATGTGTGCGGACTGTCAGACCGCTTCCCTTTGGAGCTACCAGGATTACATCCACATTTTCGGGTGGTATAATGCTCGTATCCTGGTGAAAGACGATTCCGAAACCATGTGAAAAGTAAAGTGCATCACCTTCATTTAAGCTGGCTTTAACCACTGGCCATGCAGCTATTTGTCCTGCATCTGAGAGCAAATATTGAAGAATTGTCCCACGCTGAGCCGCTTCTTCGGTTTCGAAAAGTGTTTCTCCTTCTAGCCAGCCATCTGCCAGAGCCTTGTCCCAGCTCCTGCCTTTACGCAGTCCTAAAACAACCTTGAAACCCTGATCCCGCATATTCAGACCCTGCCCTCGACCCTGGGGACCATAGCCCAAAATTGCCGTGACTTCATTCCCAAGAATGTTTTTGCATTCTTCAATTGGATAGTCCGAGCGCTCAACGATGGTTTCCTTTATCCCATTAATTTCAATATCCTTCATTCTTTCTCCACATAATTAGTAATGTGTTTAATTATTTTCGACAGTCTGAAATAAGTAATTACAAGTCACACTATGCTGAATAAAGTCAAAAAAGTCAATTCAATCAGCTATTGTGCGCGGATAAGAGTTGTCAACAGAAGACTTGTTCATGCTGTTACTTTAGTCTCAGCAGAAGATGGGGGCTGAACAACCAGAGAGACTTCAGATTCCACAGCAGAATAATCTATTGTTCTATGATTTTTTGAATCTTCATTTAATTCTGTTAACCGGTGCAAAATTTCTTCACCTGTTGCCGGAAGATTTAGTCGGGGACACATGTCATTTCTAACACATGACAAAGCATGCTTGACCGCAATCCAAACCGACAGACAGAGCATCAAAGGCGGCTCTCCTACTGCCTTACTGCGACAGATGTTGATTTGATGATGCGGATTGTGGATAGTGTCCACATTGAAAATTTCTGGAAGATCCTGAATGTTTGGAATTTTATAGGTCGTCGGAGAATATGTCAAAAGTTCACCTTTATCAGAGTAGCGCAAATCTTCATTTGTCACCCACCCCACTCCCTGAATAAAGCCTCCTACAATTTGTCCGCGGTCAATTCCAGGATTGATTGATTCACCAATATCAAGCAGTAAATCAGAACGCTCAAGCTTAAGGTGACCGGTTAAACGGTCGATGAGTACCTCTGAAACCGCTGCCCCAGTCGTGTAATAAAAAAATGGCTGGCCTTTTTCTGTATCACGATTGAAATTGATTTCAGGTGTACTGTAAAATCCTCTCTCACCCAAATTTACTCTGTCCATAAAGGCCAGCTTTACAAGTTCCCGGAAAGTGAGTCCATTTTCTGGATTACGCTCATCAAAAACCAAACTGTTGCCACCGGATTTTCCTGCTTCAAAACAAATGTGTTCCGGAATAGGATCAAGTCCCTGCTTAGCCGCAAAGTAACTGCTTGCAAATTTTGTCAAGTTCTTCCTGATTTTCCTACATGCTTTGACTGCAGCAAATCCGTTCAAGTCAGTTCCAGCTGAAGCAGCAGTCGGTGGAGTATTGTTGTTTTTCTCTGTGGATGTAATCATCATCCTTACATCATCATAAGAAATGGAGAATTCATCGGCCACCAATTGTCTGATTTTGGTGTTCAGTCCCTGCCCCATTTCCGTACCGCCGGTAGAAACCTGCACCGTACCATCTTTGTATATATTCACCAGGGCATTCCCCTGATTAAGGAATTTTGTGGTGAAGGAAATTCCAAACTTCATTGGTGTTAAAGCCAGTCCACGCAGATGCGTTTCCGACTGACGATTGAAACCTTCAACTTCAGTCAAGCGCTGCCTGTATCCTGATGTTTCAACCAGTTGATCAATGATTTCCGGAAGAAGATGATTACGGACAATCTGTCCGTATGGCGTAACGTTGCGTTCATCATGGGAATAGCAATTTAGACGCCGAATCTCCAATGCATCTTTTTTCAAAAATATGGCAATTTCCTGAATTACATTCTCAATATTTGCCATACCTTGCGGTCCTCCGAATCCACGGAAAGCTGTATTAGGCGGAAAGTTTGTTTTACAGATCGTTCCATTAAAAATCAGATTCGGAATGAAATAGGCGTTTTCTGAGTGGAAAAGGGTACGCTCCATGATTGCAGTCGACAAATCAGCTCCGGCACCGCCGTTGGAAAAAATATCGAATTTCACTCCGGTTATCTTTCCGTCTGCTGTGAAAGCTGCTTTGTAATGTATTTTGTATGGATGACGCTTCCCAGTGGAACGCATATCTTCGTCTTTTGTGTAAGCAATCCTTGCAGGTCTTTTTGTTTTTGCGACTACCAGTGCAACCATCACTGCAGGAATCACTGCCTGCGTTTCCTTGCCGCCAAAAGCACCGCCCATACGTTTGCAAACACAAACCACTTCGTTAAATCCTAATCCTAAAGCCTCAGCGATAACTTCCTGGATTTCAGTTGGATTCTGGCTTGAAGAATGAATCTGTATTTCACCGTGTTCGCCAGGCCATGCCAAAGCAGCTTGAGATTCCAGATAAAATTGTTCCTGGCCGTTGCAGATAAATGTTCCTTTCAAAGTGTGTTCTGCCTCACTCCATGCCTTTTCAAAATTACCCTGTTTGAACCGACGTGTCGTGCCTATAAACTGTTTTGCAGAAATTGCTTCCTCAATGGTGAAAACAGGAACAAGTTCCTTAATTTCTAGACGCAGCTTTTTCTTGGCCTGCCGAATTGCCTCCCTGGACTCACCGGCAATAATTGCAATGGGCTGACCCACATATTCAACTACACCTTCCGCCAAAAAACGTTCATCCTGAATGACCGGCCCATAAAGATTATGACCAGGAATATCAGCATGTGTAAAAACTCCCGTAATACCGTCCAATTGAGCCAGTTCTTCAGAATTGATATTTATAATTTCGCCATGGGCAACAGGACTTCCTATAAAATCAACAACCAGCTCATTTTTCGTGAATGGTAAATCATCAACGAATAAAGCATCTCCTGTAACATGACCTACTGCTGAATCATGCGCAACCTGTTTTCCAACCACTTTCATACGGTCTCTTTTCTGTGCTGCCGGACTTTCGATAAAGTCAAGTCTCAGTTCATTTTGAGCAGACGGTAAATCATCCACAAACAAATCATCATTTGTTACACTTGAAGCCCCAGAAACATTCGTAACCTGATTCCCATTCTCTTTCATGCAGCCTCTTTTTTGTTCTGGTTGTCAGAGCATTCATGAAAAAACTTCAGCAAAATGTTTTCTGCCAGCTGCAACCTGTAATCCGAAGAGGCACGGACATCTGAAATTGGACTAATTTCATCTCGAGCCAGTTTTCCAGCTTCATGGAAAACTCCCGGCAGCATCAGCTTTCCCTGCAAAAACTCTTCTGTCTTTGGCAAGCGCAACACAACAGGTCCCACGCCCCCAAAAGCCAGGCGGGCATTTTCTATTTTCCCTTTTTTTAACCTCAGCAAAATCCCGGCGGTAAAGGTAGATATATCCAAATCCTTACGTTTGGAAACTTTGTAGAGTTTCAGTACATCCTCCGATTCAGGTAAATTCCAACGAATTCTTGTGATAAGTTCATCCGGTTTCATTTCAGTATTTTTATAGCCGTGATAAAACCGGTTAATATTTACCCAACGTGTACCATGTGATGCAGTCAATTCCATTTCCGCGTCTATTACATGTAGAAATGGCAGGGAGTCCGCAATTGGTGACGCATTTGCAATATTGCCTGCCAGCGTTGCCGCGTTCTTGATTTGTCGTGAGGCAAATATTGAGATGATTTCGTCAAGCTCAGGCAGGTGTTCCTGACAAAATTCACCAAGCTCCGTCCAAGTTACCTTGGCGCCAACTGTCACAGTTTTGTTTTCAATCTCAAGAATTTCCAGTCCAGTCAAATGCGTCAGGCTCATAATACAATTTGGCTCCAGCCGCTCTTTGTTCATCTGTACAGAAATATCCGTTCCACCGGCAACAACGGTGACATGCTTGTTTTTTTGCTTAAATTCAAGAGCTTCTTCTAAATACGCAGGCACAAAAAACTTTACTTGTTGACCCGCTCCATTCCATTTTTTCTCGTACTCACAATAAACAGGCTGGACAATATGTTCCATAAAATCCGCAAGTATTGCCTTCGCATCGTAACATTTTGAAGCCTTTGGTATGACTTTCTGATTCAAAGACAAGCCGGCATCAATAATTTGTTCGTAACCCGTACAGCGGCACAAATTCCCGGTTAAGCCGTCTTGCACGGAATGTCTCGTTAGTGTTTCACCGGTTTCAAGCATTGCAGCCAGTGCCATTACAAATCCCGGTGTACAATAACCACATTGTGACCCAGCGGCATCTACCATTGCTTTTTGTACAGGATGTATTATTTGAGCCTCGTCCTTCAAGCCTTCCACTGTAATGACATGAGAACAATCCAGTTGATATAAATACTGAATGCAACTGTCAATTCCCTCATAGAGCAACTGAGAGTTCCGGACTCGCCCGATAAGTACGGTACAGGAACCACAATCTCCTTCTGCACACACCACCTTGGTACCAACCATACCCAAATCATAACGTAGAAAATCAGACAGTGATTGAAATCCACGCTTTCCGGAAATTTTGTAACGCCGGCCATTCACATAAATTAGAAGATAATCACGCATATTCTCTTTTCTCCATCATGTGTTCAGTGCCGTTTTGTTCATTCCGGTCATCATCTGACCAATAAAAGTTACAGAGGCTTCTTCATGCGAAAGAATTCCAACAATACGTCCGTCAAAAATAACCGCAATGCGGTCTGCGACCATCAATAATTCATCCAGATCCTCTGATATCCAAAGCACCGCCAGACCCCGATCTCGTGACTGGCATATTTGCTCACGGATGAAACTGGTTGCATGAATATCCAGGCCACGGGTGGGTTGTGCAGCAAGCAGTAATTTCAATGGACGCGAAATTTCACGGGCAAGAATGACTTTCTGCATGTTACCCCCGGATAAAAGTCCAACCGGTGTTTTTTCCGTAGGTGCCCGGATATCAAACTCCTGCATTTTATTTTGTCCATAGTCGAAGATATTTGAAAGCTTGAGCAGCTGTCTTGAACAAAATTGGGGGTTTTGAAAATCTCGCAGCAAAAAATTGTAGGCGATTGACATTCCGGACGAAACACCAAACCTTTTACGATCCTCCGGAATGTAACCAACTCCCATGTCAATCATTTCATTCACAGTGGGTTTGTTCAAAGGCACATCTTCAAACTGATACTTGCCTCTTGTAGGAGACCGCAGCCCGCTCAAAACGTCGGTCAATTCCGGTTGACCGTTCCCGGAAATTCCGGCCATTCCCAGAATTTCTCCGGCACGAATATCAAGTGAAATCCCTTTCAATGCCGGGTACCCCAAATCATTCACCGCATGAATATCCTTTAAAGCTACTGTCAAATTACCAAACTTTTTCTTTTGCTTTTGAGAAACTGAACCATCCCCATCTTTTTCTTCAACAGTTGTATCCCCTAGAAATTCAGAAACTTTTACTAAGTCCTTAGCTTCCAAATTACTGATCATCAAATCAGCTAATTCTTGCGGATTGGTTTCATCTTTCTTCAAAGTTGCCATCACCTTTCCACGACTCAAAACCGTTATTCGATGCGAAAGTGCCATCACTTCCTTCATTTTATGTGTAATAAAAATGATGGAATGTTTTTCATTTGCCATCTTCTCCATGATTTCGTACAATGCCTCTGATTCCTGAGGTGTCAAAACTGCGGTTGGCTCGTCAAGAATCAGGATTCGTGCTCCCCTAAACAGAACTTTGACAATTTCCACGCGCTGCTGTTCACCCACTGAAAGTTCCTGAATTTTCTTTTCTGGTTCAACATATAAATCATAGCGTTCGCTTATTTCCCGAATTTGTTGATGAACTTCTTTTAACTTAAGCTTCACCACTCCGGGTAAACCAAGGATGATATTTTCGGCAACAGTATGATTTCGAACCAGCATAAAATGCTGAAATACCATGCCAATGCTTTTTTCAATAGCCTGACGAGGATTGGTAAAATTCACTTGCTCCCCAAAGACGCGCATCTCTCCAGCATCGGCAGGGTAGAGCCCTGCAATCATATTCATCAAAGTTGATTTGCCTGCACCATTTTCACCCAGTATTGTGTGAATCTCTCCTTCCTCCAATGTAAAATCAACACTATCATTGGCAACGATTCCTGGAAAACTTTTTGTAATTCTACTTAATTGCAAAGGCAGACGTTGTTCCGAATGAGACTTTTCTATTTCAGATGAATTCATATTGCACACAGAGTATTATTTTAATGGTTTCGAAAATAGTAACCATTCCCGAACTTGCTTAACAATATCGTTTGAATGCATACATTTTTCGACTGTATCACAACTCAATGCTAAAGCTTTTAACAGGTGCTTAAGCTCAAAGCGTATTTTCTTTAGTTAATTGTGATACTAACCTTTTACTCGAGTAACCGGCAAGTCTTTTAAGAGATTCAATAAATGAAAAATTCGGAGTAAAGGAAGGATGGATGGGGATTCCGGTGTCTGCACTTAAAAAGAACTAAACTTTTTCGGCTTAACCTCTGTTTTGAATTAATCCCAGAACAGTTTCTGGAACTTGATTAGCCTGAGCTATCATTGCAGTACTGGCCTGAAGCAGGATTTGATCTTTAGTGAGGTTCGACATTTCTGCAGCCATATCTGAGTCACGCAGGGTTGACTCTGCCTGTGTGATATTTTCTTCTGCAATCTTAAGACTGTTAATGTTGCTTTCCAGGGCATTTTTTTGAAATGAACCCAACTTACCACGCTGGACAGAGATTTCTTCAATTACCCGGTCTACAATAATTGAAGCGTCTTGAGCACCCTGTGACGAAGTTACGTCAATCTCAGCAAGGCTAGAAAATCCGCTCTTGTTATGAATGCCGTTACCCATAAGACTGGTGCGGACGTTTGCAAATGAGAATGTAGGATTAGATTTTTTATCTAGACCAACCTGGAATTCTTTCGACATTTGGGAAACATGTACGTAGCCTTCTATTTTCTGATTATTTGGACCACCAACAATATCCTCATTTTTCTCCTCAATCAGCTCTGTTCCGATCAGTTCACCTGACTCATTCAAAATTGGAGTATTTATGAGTCCAATCTCTCTATCATACTTGATCGTTATTCCTTCAGCTTCCATCCCTTCCAAAGTAGTCAGCAGCTGACCTTCTCCCAAAGTCACTTCATCGTTGATTGTTCCTTCTATATTTTTACCGCTTTCAGACTTCTGGGCTATATTAGCATCATCAGAAAGTATTCCTGCAACTGAGCTTGTCACTGAAAAAGAGGCAGAGTCACCAAATTTGTTGTGTCGAACAAGCAATTTATTGTCTGGTGTCTCAGCTATATAAAGATCTAAACCACTCTCTTCAACTGCCTGACTCAATGCAAAAATGATAAGTTCACGAATTTGTGATGAAATTTCTGCTTGAGGAAACAGTAATCGATCCTGATCAGCATTTTTTATCAATTGCTCAATCTCTTGTCCCAACCGACCGTCCTTTGTGTTTAAGGTCAAATTTCTGCCACCTTCATTCAGAACGATTTGAAGTCCATTACGAATATTGTTGATATTGATTGCAATCGATCCTGTTTTTTTGGCTCTAGTTGCAACTTGCTGAATATCAACTTTCCAGCCTTGTTCAGGGGAGGTTGAAGCTGTAGCCTCAGCTGAGACAAACCGCAGGTAATTCCCTACAGCTGTACCGTTAACACCCATACTGCCGTCAAGCAGTCTCTTACCTCCAAATTCAGTATTTTCCGAAATTCTATCAATAGAACTCAGCAGGTTATCAATTTCCTGTTGATCTGCAGACAACATGTCAGAGCTGTTTATTGCTTCGTTCTGAGCGTGTACAGTCAGCTGTTTTATTTTTATCAGAAGATCACTTACCTCATTTAATGCGCCTTCTGCTGTTTGCAGCATTGATACTGAGGAAGAAGCGTTGTTATATACCTGCTGGAGTCCCACAATATGTCCACGTAATCTTTCTGAAGAAATCAGAGAGGCTGGACCATCGGCACCTCTGTTAATCTTTACTCCGGAACTAAGGCGCTCTATGCCGCCCTTCACCTTGTTGAAGTGATTTGAGGCGTGTCTCAAAGTGTTTAATGAGGATGGATTTTGTCTAATTTTCATTGCTGAAGAAAAACTTTAAGTTCAAGTAAAAAATATGCTTGAGCTGTTGTTTCAACAAGCATGCTCAAGACTTAATCAGTAGAAAACTCTCGTGTCTTTAATCGGCAATAATCAATAAATCTTTAACAATATTACAGGTTTTTTTAGTTATTTTGTTTTTTATCCATTCCCAGTAAAAAAATCTCCACACTTTCGGCTCTGGAACTTTTCGGTTTACATAATTTCACCTTAGCAAATGAGTTTCTAAAAGCATTACGCAATTCATCCAGAGGTGCACCCTGAAAAGCTTTCACCAGCAGCATTCCCTGTGGTCTCAACAATTCCTCTGCCAGCTGCAAAACCTGCTGGTTCAGTGCATAAGATCGCTGGGCATCAGTAGCACGAATTCCGGTAGTTTTTGGCGCCATATCGCTCAGGATAACGTCAACCATCCCACCACTCATTTCTAAATCCTTTGCCGTCAGTTCAAAAATATCTGCTTGAAGTACTTTCACATGTGCAGGCAGCGAATGGTTCACTGGCTTTAAATCCACACCGAGAACCTCTCCCTCTTCACCTACTTTTCTGCTCGCGTACTGAAGCCATGAACCTGGACTGCACCCTAGGTCCAACACCAAATTACCTTTACGGATAATCCTGTGTTTTTTATCTATTTCTTCCAGTTTATAGGCAGAACGGGCAACATAACCGTTTCGCTTTGCCTTGTGAAAATAATGATCTTTAATTTTTTTCAAAGCCAACCTTTATCAGCAAAACTGGCATAGTTATCACCACCCACAATCACATGATCGAGCACAGGTATTCCCACCAGTTTCCCGACCTCTACCAGACGTTCCGTTATCCGGTAATTCTCTTGTAAAGGTTCCGGATCTCCGCAAGGATGGTTATGAACGCAGATCAAAGCTGCCGCATGATGTTCGATTGCCGAAGCAAAAAATTCTCTTGGATGCACCAAGCATTTATTTAAAATACCTTTGGTAACATCTTCTCCTGCCAACTACCGGTGTTTATTTTCCAAAAAAACAATTATTAATTGCTCCTGTTTTTGGCGCTCCAACTGTTGATGAAAATGATTGATAATTTCACGGTTTGAATTAAACTAATCCGGCGGCTTCTGCTTTACAATTCCTTAATTTCTGCACATTTCCCGCAGGGCCTCCAGGCGCAAAATCAGATTTGAATCGAGAGGCTGCTGATTTTCCAGTTCGCGCAAAGGTGCATGGCTCTAATCTTTAAGCGGTGCCTCCGCATTAAGTTAATTTTGCAATGCTTTTGCTACTTCCGGATATGAACTCAGCAGCCATTACATAAATTCCGGAATATCTGCAGTTGAAATTTTGTTTCTCTGTATTTTTTCTTCAATTGCAATTTTTTCTGCGTTTTCCTCAGCTGCATTCCAATGGCGTTCTAGACGCGGTTCACAATTATCGCAATCTGAACAATTACCGCAAATACCTGCCAATCCGGCATGACTCCCTTCACCGGAAAATACTGCAGACAGACCATCTGCTTCAAAGGCAGTTTCAAAAAAGTTTTGTTCCTCACATATTTCCAACCATTTTGCAGTCCCGCAAATCTTGCCAATTCTTCACTCACTTCAAAAAGTGGTAGAATTTGATCCAACAGTTTTTCACCAAGATGTTTCCGACTCAGCACCCTAACTTTACTGTAATTCTACTGGGCTGTTGTCAAGGGGTGCCCCCTTAATTTTGCGTTAAATTGTTTATGTAATGTCTGAAAAAAAGGTCCTATCCCGGCATTTTTAACCGGTGCTGTGTCATCCTTTGTGCACTTTAGATAAATTCTTCATTTAAAATAATTTGACGAAAATGAGTTGTAACTCTTATGCTTTTGATACAGAATGCACTAAAGAAACAAGAAGTTTGTTATTAGTATCTTTGCTCTGTTTGTCTTTAGCCTATCAGGTTTTAAGCTTATTACTATTAATTTTTTGGTCATACTTGGTTTGGCTATAAGGCAATTGTTGGTTTTTCTTGATAAAATTTGTAATATACTGTTATTATTAATATAATTCACCAAATAAGTACTTATTTAAGGATCTCATGTTAGACAAAATAGGAACCCTTTTGGGAATGTTGATAGGAGCATCGCTGGTTATTTTCGGTATTATTTGGCCGGATCACCTTTCGAATTATTATATGTACCAATTCAGAGAATTTGAGCTGGGCCTGGAGGCGCTGAAAGTCTCCCAGGCACCTATTGAAGATATTCGTGCCTTTAAGGAAAGTTTTAAAATTTTTCAGGAATCATGGCTCGGTTCTGTTTCACGGTTCGCCGATTTAAAATCTCTGCTTATTGTACTTGGAGGTTCCTATGCTGCAACTCTGATTGCCTTTCGTTTTGGTGATGCTATGCGTGCAATTTTTTTCATCGCCAAAGCTTTTTTTAAAGCAAAAGCCGACAAGGATTTTCTTGAAGTTTATCATACTGTGATCAGCCTCTGTGAAAAACGGGCCAATAATGATTTAATAACTGATGAGGAAATCAGCGCGGTAAAAAACACAGACCTGCAAAACTGGCTGCAGGATTTTATTGCAGTCGATTTGGTTACAGAAGAAATGATTGAGGAAATTGTGCGTTCTGAAATTGAGATGTACAACTATCGTTCTTTTGAAGAAATAGACATGCTGGAATTTATGGGACGAGCCGCACCGGCTTTTGGCATGATTGGTACAGTTGTCGGTCTGATTATGATGTTGGGCAGTGTTGGCGGAGAAGGTGGCGCTGACATAGCGGGGTTGATGGGAGGCATGGCAGTTGCGATGATAACTACACTCTATGGTGTCTTGCTTTCGCAGCTGATCTTTTTGCCAATCGCTTCCAAGCGTTTTCAACTCAAGGAGACGCAGGTCCTGTTGATGGAAATGATCAGGGAAGGTCTGCTCTACCTGAAACGCAGGGAGCTTCCTGAAACTGCTGCCAAGGATCTAATAATATATCTTCCTCCCAAGCTGCGTAAGAAAGTAATGAAGGAGGAACAGGCTGCAATGGGTCAAGGGTTGGGGTTGTAACATGAGTCGAAGTGCCAGTTCAGAGGGCGGGTGGATTACGACATTTGCAGATTTAATGACCTTGTTATTCTGCTTTTTCGTTTTGCTGAACGCTCTTTCCACTCAACCTAAAAATTGCGGAGGCCTTGAACAGTTTCTCAGCGACAATAGAGCCCAGTTCAGTAAGTACGAACTCCGCTCAACCAAACTCAGCTGCATCGTTTCATTACCGCAGGATTTCCTCTTTCGTTCCGGAGACGCGGTTCTTAAGAAAGGGGCTTACGAAGCCCTCTCTCCGCTTTTTTTCCAAATCCTTAAAATACCGGAACATAAATCCGATTTGCTGACTGTGGAAGGTCACACGGACAATGTGCCGATGCGCAGCAAAAAGTTTCCCAGTAACTGGGCGCTCAGTTCCGCACGGGCGACTATCATTGCAAGTATGCTAATTAACCGTATCAAATATCCAGAAAACTCAATCTCAATTGTCGGCTATGCCGACACGCGTCCCAAAGTAAGTTACTCCGACTCAACTGGTTCTCCCCTGTCAGGCAGTGCCCTAAAAATAGCCCGTAAGATAAACCGGCGTGTCGAAATCATCCTTACAACACCCCCTAAGTCAATTGAAGAATCCTCTCTTCTTTTTGGAGAAAATAATTAAACTATTTAGATGACATGTGTTTTCTGAACGTTCAGAAAAATCCTTGATTAAAGATAATCATTCTGAACGTTCAGTATGATTCAAACATATCATTCCAGTTTCCGTGATGGACCAAGTGTCTCCTTCTTGCTTAATCAGTTGCTGACGTGAGCTCATTTCGTGAAGCAGTCGATTTAGGGAGATCTTAGCAAATTGTTCAAAGCTCAAATCGATTGCCTGTTTTGCTCCATCTTTCAAGCGGAGCAAAACCAATTGCTCGGCCTGTGCCATAGGGCTATTTTTATTTTTAAACGAAAGCAACAAAAAGGGATAAATTTTTTCCGCAAGACTTTCCAGGCGTACTTCAAGTTCCTTCCTTCCCCGGAGATAAAGCGCCAGCTTATCCTCTGTTCCGGAATTCCGCACAAATACAGCCGCTGCGGGAAGTCCATTTTCTAAAACATTCAGCAGTAACATTTCTGGTTCCTCCTGGCGTTTCACAATTTCAACTTCCATTTCCGGCCAGTTTAAGTTTGCCAGTAACAATTCCTCCAGCTCAGTACGCAGCACAGATCCTTCATCCAGCAAGGATTTGTCAACATAATAAACCGGAAGACTTTTTTGAAATCCGTAAGGAAAGGGACATTTCAGCCATTCAAAGAATTCAGGAGTATTTTTTGCGGAACGTAAAGCCTGAATTGCCGCCAGACTATTCAAGGCGCATTTCAATCCATTGCCGATAAATACCGGACGGTTTACGTGACCGGAGTTCATTTTAGCTAAAGTAATAACATGTCCGGACTCTTCACTGCCGATTGCAAAAATATTATTCTGCTGCTGGCATACGTGGTCGTACGCGCTATTCACCAGTTCATCCCCAATATTATTACTAACCCATTTTTCAAGAGACATAAAAGTCGTGGTTGCAGATAAAGCGTCAAATTTAGTACTTTGAACCATCTGCTCCAGCCTTGTTCTAACTTGCTCCTGCAAAATCCTGAATTCAGATGTAGCAATTTTGTTTAGATAAAATTCCCGTTTTGCCTGCCAGTCATAAAAACAGGCCTGCCACAAAATCCACTTGTCACCAACTGCACACTGCATTGTTTCAAAACCAATCTGCTGTACTGCCCGTCCAGCTTCCAGATCGCTTTCGACAGTATTCACAAACAGTGGCCCCTGATTCCAACTGTAGTTTTGCTGCAGCAATTTAGCCTGAAAAAAGGCCTGCGTGTCTCCACCAACTACCAACACACAATCTTGAAACGGATCATAGCTCAGTAAAAAACAACGATCACCGTCACCATCTAAAACAAAACCCAGCACCTGG